>ULXP01013257.1_pt1 | contig 19754 bp, 9 predicted proteins | sample 1961351 | NCBI WGS metagenome assembly ULXP01 (sample SAMEA4835840, study PRJEB28245) | human gut metagenome | biome: gut microbiome; material: fecal sample | place: Denmark | collected 2008 | reverse complement strand
TATCCACAGGCTTCATAATGGAATTTTCACGGTAATACACCCTATCGTCCACAAGAGTGTAGCTGTAATTCTTAACATCCGGGTCCGCCGGAATGGTGGCGTCCGCAAGCTCATCTGCCAGCTCATCCAGCTCCACTGCTTCTATCTCTCCGTCAATATGGCTGACCGCTTCCTGTAGCTGCTGTGCAAATGGTCTTGTGGTATCGGGCATACAGGTACTTTCCATACCATACGGTCCGCTGACCATTTCCATTTTTCCCACAATCATCTCTGGGTGTTCGGCAAAATAGCTATTCATGGCAATGCCGTTCTCATCCTCTGACAGATGCACCCAGTCCGGCTCCAAATCCATCACACGGTCATGCTTCTTTAAGAACAGAATATCAGAAGTAACCTCTGTTCCGGCATTTTCCTTAAATGCAGTATTAGGCAGTCTGACCGCACCCAGAAGCTCTGCTCTCTGGGCAAGGTATTTTCTGACCTCCGGACTTTTCTTGTCCATCGTTCCCTTGCTGGTAACAAAAGCAACCACACCGCCGGGGCGAACCTTATCCAAGGTTTTTGCGAAGAAATAGTCATGGATTAAAAAATTCTGTTTGTCATACTGCTTGTCTGCCACCTTGTACTGTCCAAATGGCACATTTCCGATTGCCACATCAAAGAAATCGTTCGGATAATCTGTCTTTTCAAATCCTGTGATTTTAATGTCAGCATTTGGATATAGCTGCTTTGCAATCCTTCCCGTGATACCGTCAAGCTCCACACCGTATAGTCTGCTCTCCTGCATCTTCTCCGGCATCATTCCGAAGAAATTTCCGATACCCATTGCCGGCTCCAACACATTTCCCTTTTCAAATCCCATTTTGTCCAAGGCATCATAGATACTGCGGATAATGGCAGGGCTTGTATAATGGGCATTTAAGGTACTCTCCCTTGCTGAAGCATACTCCTGATCCGATAACAGTCCCTTTAATTCCTGATATTCATTTGCCCAGGCATTCTTGCTTTCATCAAAGGCATCCGCAAGTCCGCCCCAGCCAACATACTGAGATAAAATCTCCTGTTCCTCCGGTGTTGCGATACGGTTCTCGCTCTCTATTTTCTCCAGTGTGCGTATGGCTTCCACATTTCTTCGGAATTTTTCCTTTGCAGTGCCAATTCCTAAATCATCATCCGTGATATGGAAATTGACAGCTCCGGTCTTATCAATCTGCGGTTCTGCCTGCTTCACAGGAACTTCGATGTCCGACACTAATGGTGTGTCTGACACTTCCTCCGGCTTTTGGACATCCTGTCCGGAAGTTTCCCGATTTTCTCCAGACAGCTCATTTTCTTTCTGGTTAAATTTTTTCCATACCCTATCTGAAACTGCCGAAAAATAAGGAGACTCATCTTCCATGATACTGAACTGAATCTCCTCCATATCCTCTACGCTTTTTGCACCTGCTATTTTATCACGGTATTTAAAATACAAGGCTTCACGGCTGATAATACCCTCAAGACGCTCAAGTTCCGGCTCAGACATCCGTTCCCAAATATCATCCTTCTGCGTATGAATGGTAAAACCTTCCCCATCATCGTGTTGCTCTAAAGTATATTGCAATGTGTCATGTTCCCCACGAATATCACATTCAAAATCATAAACCGTGGTTCTGGTTCCTGCAGAATACTCCCTGTTAATCAAAACCAGATTTTGCACATCTTCTGCTACTAATGGTGCTTCCTCTACACCATCCTGAGCATTATCACTGCCTTCAATCCGTGCAAATACCTCCGCCTCATGACGGTCTATATCCCTTTCTGCCATCTCGTTGAGATAATCTTCCTCGACTTCTCCCCGCTGTGGCTGATAATCATACTCAAATGAAACACCATTTACCTCTGCATAAAAGAATTGCTTATCTGTTACGGAATTTCCAAGCACATAGGTTTCTTCCTCAGTCCCCCATTCATCGACTTTGATACACTCCTGTCCATCAATCGTGACTTTCTCAACCGCCTGTGCTGCAAGCTCTTTCTCCTGCTCAATATACCGTCTTGTCTGGTTGATAAATCCATTTAATACGGCAGGGTGGGAATCCACAACCATATCCTCATTTTTCACCATGGCATAAGGCTCAATGGCTTTTGCCCACTCCTTATTCTCCGGTGAAAACCGTCCGTCCTCTCTTTTGTGCATGACAGAATTGGCAAGCACATAGCTTCCTCGTTCCGAGCCATATTCCTGAATGACTCCCTCCGCTGTATCCTTTGGCAGACGATACCCGTCAAACTTCTCAGCGATTGCCTTTTCAATGGCATTCTTACAGGCTACCTTGGTTTCATGCTCCATCTTCGCCTGTGCCTGCTCCACTCTGTACTGTGCATAGGCTTCTTTTCCTTCCGGAGATAAATACTTATCTTCTTCAATGAGCTTTCGGATACGTTTCTCCACAACCTTCCAAGACAAAAGCACCTCTGCGTATGGTTTTCCGATATTTCCCTTTTGCAGTTTTATTCCTTTTGCATCGTGATCCTCATAGCTGTGGTCAGCTCCGGCAAGTGCATGAGTACTACCGCCTGTTCCATACTCATTCTTTAAGAAATTTGCTGCTTCTTTGCTGTCATGCCCTTCCTTAAAATAATCATAAATGCGGAAAGACCCATGTGAAAAACCGCTCCCCCTGCCAAGCCTGTTGTCTATCTCATCCTGCGTGATAAAATCCTCGTGTTTAATTTCCACATGTTCAGCAGCTGGAAATGTCAGCTTGTCTACCAGAAGATTGTCGAGTTCGGCACGAAGCTCCTCTTTGGGCATAACAGAACGGAAACGCAGGCTTTTTTCTCCGGTTTCAAGCTGATGCAGAGCATGATCCATGTGGGCAGCTATCCTCTCCACCTCTTCCGGTGTAGAAAGAAGTTCCACCAGTCTTGCATGGGCATCCGGGTAATTGCCTGCCTTTAGCTCCAGTTCTTCCGGCATTTCTCCCATACCGTCACGGAAAAAGAAAAATAAATGGTTTGCAATCCTGCCACGCTCTACCTCATCCACAAGATAAGCTTCATTTGCACCCATATATGTGCCATTCTCTACCTGCCTGCGGATATTCTGCTCAATCTCTTTCCATTCCATCGTGAGTATCGGATGCTCCGTTGCTGACGTACCATATCCAACACGCATGCCACCTTCATCAAACCATACGGCTATCTGCTTTCCGTCAAACTCAAAGCCTTTTCCGGTGGTTCCATACTCTTTTTTCAGAAAGGCAGTCATTTCCTCCGGTGTCTTTCTCTGCTGGTACTTGGCATAAATACGCTTGCGGCTGTCATCCCTGCCTCCGCCACTTCTTAAAATATCATCAATCTGTTTCTCCGGCAGTACAAAGCCTGTCGGCATAACACTTTTTTCTTCTGCCTGCTTCATGGCAATGTTGCCGACCTGCTCCGAAAACATGGTAAAAAGGTCAAGCTGTTTGAACATACCGTCTGTATCAATCTGCTCTGCCACTTCCCCCGGAAGTAAATAGACACCATCCTCTATATAAGAATTGACCCAGTATCTTGCATCTTCCCATGACAGCCTGCTCTCTGCTTCACGGGTCAGATAATTGCCTTTCCACATGGTAAGACCCTCTTCATCGGCACGATACCCGGCTCTTACATCCCCTATATACAGCTCTGTAAATTCCTCCATGCGGAAAGAATTTTTCAGATACTCCGTCTGCAAAACTGCATCCTGCTCTGACTGGAAATATCCCGCAATCTCCGGTCTTTTATGGATAAGGTAATTATCAAAACATAAAATTCCCTTTTGAAGCTCTGTGAAATCTTCCGTTTTATCCGAAAAAGAACCGGATAATGAATTGCTGTCACTATCCGGCTCCTGCATGATAATATTAGATTTTTCGTCACTACTTAAATGTAAATCAGTTCTGTCAGTACGATTTCCTCCGCTGAGTGTCTGATGTTGTTCATCTTCGCTACCCAGCCCATCTGATCGGCTGCTTTCAATTCCTCGTTCACTCCCTCCGACTTCGCCATCTGTCCGGTCAGAAGTTCCATTCTCTGCTCTGCCTGCTCCTGTACCTGCAGACAATGTGCTTTCAGTTCCCCTGTCAGTATCATTCCCTGATAAATCCCTCTCCTGTGTTCCTTCAGAAAGTTCTTCCTCATCAGTCCGTACTTGGTCAGTGCCTTCTCCGGCTCCTCGTTCGCTGTTAGGTTCGGAATCAGATAATCCCCGTTCTTTTCGTATGTCAGTTTCATTGGCAATGCCCTCCATTTCTGTATGATATTCAGTTTCCCTTGGTTTTTCTATTGTTGTTTCGCTTTCACGCTTTAAAGCATTATAGTCTGCTTCTGGTGCATTTGCAAGTCCTTTTTCAACATTTCCTTCATGGCTTCCAATATGCTCCCCAGCCGCTTTTTCTCTTGCCTTATTTCGGGCAATCTGACGCTCGTATGCCCCTATTGTCTTTCCAATTTCCATAAGCAGGGGCTTACACATTTCCGTAGTTGCATTTCCAATGACAGCTAATGACTTTGTATTATTAAATTCGTGGATATATTCAAAATTCATGTCATCTTTCCACAAATCCATATCGGCACCGCATCGGGATAGCAGGGAAAAGGAAATACTGGAAGCCAGTGTTTCCCTTAACCTGATTCCAAGGTTAAGTTCATCTAGATCATCAAGAAAGCTTCCCTCTTTCACATAGTTTAGCTCCGGTAAAAGCTCCTCATAATAATCCTGTGCAATCCTGTCAGCTATCTCCATAATCCTCTCTTCAAAAGGCATATTTACATCGGTTGCACCATAAGTCTTTTCAAGCTGTGCAAGCACAGGAGCCTTATGTTCCTCCCTAAGCTCCCACAGATAAGGATCACGCCCGATTCTCCTTGCCTTATGCACATCTGATACATCAAAGACATATTTTAATCTCGGACGTTCGCTGTCCGTATCAATCAAGGCAATTCCCCTTGCTCCACGGTTGACCCAGCAATTCATCTTTTCATTCCACGTTTCCAGAGAAGCACAGGCTGTTGCATCCGGTCTTTGGGCGTATATTAACATCTGCTCATTAAAGGGATATTTATACAGCCTTGCCGCCGTGGTCAGAAATCTGGTCCATTCATTTTCGTTTTTTACAATATCTGCCGCTGTCATTTCTGCCAGTGCAGATATATAATGATATTTTCTTGCCATAGATACTCCTTTCGTTCCGTTTTATCCTAATATCAAAAAAGCAGCCTAAATGTCTTATTTTCTTGAAATTGTAAAGTAGAAAAGCGATGTTTCCGTTTTATTGGATAACATCGCTCAAAGCACTACAATTATTCGTTTTGATTTCTGCAATGTACTCCTATCTCCTTTCTGCCCTTATCGCTGTAAATGTTTTTTACAAATAAAAAAGGCAACTAAGATTTTGTTTCTTAATTGCCTGTTTCTACGCTGTTAATCACTCGGAGAAGTATGCCCTAGTTCTATATTCAATACTATTAGCTCATTATAACTGCATCTGTTTAGTTAATATCTCCTCTAAATTCTCAATAAACTTCCTGTAAAACTCCTTTTCCTGCTCTCTCTATATATGGACCTTCTCGCTTCGTTCATTTTCTGGTGTCAGCGAAATTTCTAATTATTTTCAAATAAATCATCAATCATTCCATCAAATTGTACCATCATGTTAGCATTTAAACGTACTCTCTCATCTACAGTCAGTAGATCCATTCTTCCATTAGGCATAGTTCTTAAACGCAATAATTCTTCTATTGGCATTTGTTGTAGATCACTTGAAAAATGCATTTTTCCATTGACAATACTACAATGTAATCGATTTAATCGATTTTCAAACTCTTCTCTTGTAGTAGGTGTCTGCATACTAACCATTTCCATATATTTCTTAATCTCCTTTCCTACATAAAAAATACCGTGTGATTATCAAGGTCAACTAAAAGTTCTTTTTCCATCGTGTTGCACCGATATTCAATGTATACAATTATCTTGTGTTCAGTATCTTTGTCAACTCTAGATTTTTCTATGCTTCCATATGCACAATAAAAATCTGGTCTTCCTGATTGTTCTTTTTCCCATTCCCTATCTCCTATAAAAGTACCTTCCTCTACTGCACTCATCGAAATTCCTGCTCTATTCAAAATATCCGAATTAAACATCTTGCCCGAAAAATTGTAACCTATCATAGACCCCGGATACCAAGATACTGTAATTTCATTAACATTACCAGAATTAGCATTGTTGCATTCACTAGGATAATCACTTAGCTCATACGTTCCAATGCATTCAACCACTTCCATTACCATTTCCTGCCCTGACATTTGTTTTGATACCAAAAAAGACCTTAAAGATGCTATTTCGATATTATCATTCTCTAATTTTACGCCTTGATAAGCCAATACCATTTTTTCTCCCTCAAAAATGGTATTCAAAATCGTACTATCACTTTCTAATAACAACCTTTTTATATCATAGAATTTTCTTTTTGCAAAGGCATTCTTCGCATCTGGCAATGGAAATGTCCAATTTACACGTCTCAGTGCATTAAGAGTATCACATACATTATTTTTATTCATATAATTAAACTGCAATGTATTCATCAATTCATACCATTTTTTTCTCCGTAAAATTATTTGCAAACTACTATCATGAAATCCAGCACAAATAACTTCCACATACTGATTATATAAATCTTGATTTAACTCTTGTATCAGTTTTTCATCCATCTTTGCTACATTACAAATTATTTGAAACTGACTATCATCCATACAGTGAAACTGATGATTAATTGCAATTAATTTTTTCTGTATAATATTCTCTTCTTCAACATCACATTTATTTTGTCCTTCTATAATTATGCTAGAAATTTTTTCAAAGCAAGTTTTTAATTTGCTACTTCGTGTTGTATATTGTTTCAACACCAAGTACAGATTTCCTCTTACTATCATCCAAGGTATTTGACATATTAAAACATCAAGATTTTCTGTCCTCTCAAGTTCTTTCATTAATGAATAATTTAATCTTTCAGCTAATTTTAAACAGTAACATGAACATATTTCTGCGATTTCCAAATTTTCTGATTGACAATGCTTGATTAATAATGGTAATAACTTATCATTATCTTCCATTATCCAACTAAACATTTCCAAACTTTTTTGCGAAATATAGTGTTGAGGATAAATCACATAATTAAGAAGCATTTCAAAAGATGCTTCTATTACTGACATTTCATCATCCCTTAATTCATTATATCTTCCAATAAGACTTTCTGGTATACTCATCATTTCTTTATAATGATTTACAATTACTGTATGGTATTCTCGTTTTTCCTCCTTAGTAAGCATATCCGCAGAAACATCTAAAAGTTTCTCTACTTCTTGCCAACGTGCAGAATATTTAGGAGCCTTAATAAGTTCTTTTATTTCATTAAGAAATTCGTTAGGATTTTCTGCCAATTGACTAAGTTTCTTAATAGACATACTGGCATATTTATCTGCACCATAATTCCAAATTGCCCAGCCGTTATCCTCCTCAATCCGAATAATTTCTTTGCACAAATCTTTTATCTTTGAAATATTTTGCTTTTTCTCCTCCTTTTGAATTTCATTCCATATTTGCTCCACTTGCTTAATTGCACTTCTTTTTCCCCATGTTCCCGGAAGATATAACTCATCCGTTCCATCTTCGTCTATCTTACTTTCATCCAGTTCTGCAGATGTTTTATCTATTTCCACTCGTGATTCTTTCTCTGCAAGATTTTGTCCGATGTACTCTTCTAATAACTCTAAAACTACTTCATATTCATTATCAGAAAGGTATTTTTGATATAGCGACAACAGTTCTTTACAATAATCCTTACTCGCATCGCATACTAACACATTTGCAATCCTGTCATAATATCTTTTTTTTTGTTTTCCACTCCTTGAAATAATTTCTGCCTGAATCGCAATATAATTATGTAAATTTCTTCGTTCAACAAGCATAAAAATTTCACTAAATGCCCATCGAAAATCATCCGGAATATTACTATCGTTCAAAATAGAATACATCATCCTTTGTGGAAAAATGCAGTTTGCTACACGATAATTACCAACTATATTGTGCTTTTGATCCACTGGTTCGTATGAACTCATAGCCAGTGCTTGCCAATCTTTTGGAAGTAACTGTACATTCATACAATCAATAGCCATTCGGTATTTCTCTTTTTTCCAGAATTTTTCTATTAATGACTCTTTTGTGGTTCTAATATAACGCTCAAATGTCATTCCGCCTGATGCTGCATCAAGGATAGCCATACTTTGTTTTACAATTTGTTCATTGATATCTTCTTTTTGCATATTATCAATAGACTGTTCAAGCAAACTATATTGTGCTTCTTTATACCACAACGGTCCCATGGAGCCCTTCAACATTTCCTTATAAGCAGTTTCAGCTAATTCTTCACATCCTGATCGCGCAAAGTATTTCACCATTTGCAATAGCAAATTCGTTCTTTCATATCGGTTTGAGACTTTAGAAACAACATCGCCGAAAGTTATTTTCAGTATTTCTATAATATCATCCCCACCTTGCTGTTGCTGATACACTGAGATAATACCTATCAAAATGCGAAAATAACTCTCATAATATATTCCAAATTGATCTTTAGATTTTGTTATTGCGAAATCCAAAAACCATTTTGTTTCTTCTGGATATAACACAAAGAAATACAATGAAATTTTTACAAAAATGTATTCCATAACCTTTTCTGGAATATGATATGCGTCCTTAAATTTTGTCCTTTCATCAAATGAGAATAAACTTTCCACAAGAATCTGTTTAAACTGTTCCACATCTTCTTTCTTTGTCCTCAACAATCCAAGACCATAGTAACTTCCAACGCAAGCTACTAATTGACCCAATCCCTTTTCCCAATTTTTTTTCCAAACATCCCCAGATATGTAAATGCATTTTTCTCCAACTCCATCTAAATACATTCTATTTCTATTCTGTATAAATAGATTATGAATTTTATAATAGTCTACATCTACACCATTTTTATCTCTAATACCATTGATTTCCACCTCTGAAGTATTGACGATATAATCCTTGGGCAATAATGCAGCATATTCCCTCCTGCACATACACGCATCTACAAAAATATCTCTTATTTTTTCGTCACATTTGCACTCTTGTTGTTCTTTTAACTTAGCGATTTCTTTCAGCACAGAAATCCAATCTTCACTTCTTTCTTCTGTATAGCTTTCTATTTCCGACGCTCCAATTATTGACAAAATCCAATTGTTATATGTTTTTTGATTAACTGGTATACCTGCCGATTCTAGCCTTTCTGCTGTTGCAAAAACACCGTTTTTCCATAAATTATAATCTGTAGAAGATTGTAAAACGAAATCCGCTTGAAAATCATCAAGTTTCTGTGAAAAAATAACCTGTTGATATTTTTTACTCTTTTCATAAAAATACTCACTTCCAGATAAAGCGGCCATCTGATACACACGATTCATTATGCATATCTGCTCTAATGAAATAGGTTGTCCTCCAAATAAATATTTGAATGTATCATTCTCCATACGTTCAACTATCGCATCCACATATTCCCATTGTTCCTTACTTATCAATCTTTGAAGACAGGCAAGTAACTGTTCATTATTAACTAAACACATATTAAATCTATATAAATACTCCAAAGCTTTTGCTGGACGATTTAATTCTATCTCAGCCATTGCCAACTCACCTGCAAAACGTGCAAAAAATTCATCATATCGTATCTGTGCTCTCTGCATAAGTAATAACTTATCAATCAATTGAGCAAATGTTCCAAATTCACAGCACAGACCTAATACCTCTTGCATATCATGAAGCATCACTTCTGGTCCACCATTGAATCCTTCACATTTATCCATCCAATTTTGATTACATGACAAAATACACTGTCTTCGGTCTTCTTCATTTCCTTTTGAAAGATGATATAGCAGCTGAGTTACTCCATATTCAAGAGTCTGATGACCTAAGCAATAGGTTGCCATAATATGATGTACTTCTTCATCCAAATATTCTGTCTTATCGGACACGTATTTCTGGAAGGAACTGTGAAAAAAACTGATTTTCTCCTCTTGGACCAATAAACCATTCATATTATTTAACGCAATATCAAATGCGATTCCTTCATTAGACGAAACCATTTGTAATAATATTGACTTCTCTATATTGATTCGTGTTCTTGCCAAATACGCTACTAATTTTACGCTATTCTCATTCTTCTTAATCTCATTCCATTTGTAATCATAATATTTATTTATATTGCCTCCATATGCTGGAAAATCATTAACAATCGAACCTATATCCTCATTTTCAGCTAAATTGTTTATTGTCTCAATAATATAATGAAGATACAATGCATGTCCTTCTGATTTTTCAACAAGCTGATCTACATATTTTTCAGCATTATCAATATGTAGATTATTTAAGAGATATAATCGAAGGGAAGTGACATCAAACGGTTGAATTTCAAAAATATTTTCCTCCAATATAATATTTTGAACAGCTCTAGGAAGTATTCTCTCATTATTAAGTGTAAATAAAAAACTAATTCTAGTTCCCTTATATCCAGTAAAATAGGAACAGAAAATATCAAACAATCTCATGTCATCATTTACAAACTCATCCATTCCGTCTATACAAATCAGACCATATTTATCGATTTGCGCAAGATATTTATCTAATCTCTCAAGTATTCTATTCACGCATCTTAATCGTTCAACGTAACTATTATTTTCTGCAATTTCAATTCTTTCAGATAAAAACTGACCTCCAATCATACAGAACCAGTCATAAAGTGCTTCTTCGCTTTTACGATATACCGAAGGCATTATATCATCATTTTTATTTATATAATATTTTCCAAGCACTTCTATATTTCCCCAATTTTCAAGTAAATCTATCCACGTTGTTTTACCAATACCATTACAACCCTTTATCACAAAAATTTGTGAATTTTTTTTGTCATTTACCTGAAAGGAAACTTCTTTTTCCAAATAATGTCTTGATATAAATTGTTTTTCCTTAACCCCCTCTGGAACATTAGAAATAAATCTTTTTTCATTTTCAACTTTTATATCTAAAGCCTGCATCAATGTTTCAAGGTTTTTGCTAAATTCTATCATTCTAAGTTGATCATTATTCTGGTATACACAAATTCCAGCTGCTTCATTATCAATAATTACCGGTGCGCCAGAAAAACCTTGATAATTATGTAATTTGCCTCGTTCAACTTCAAGCTCCACTGTATATACAGTATCAGTGCATCCATCGTATGTATTTAGAACCTTCCCACTTATTAATGACACATTGCCTTGATTTTCTCCTGGATATCCATAGGAAAAAAAATTACTCTTTACTGCAATGCTTCTAAATGAAAGTTTTATTTCAGATAAAACTAAATCATTTTGTTCTTCATTAATTAGTAAAATACAAATATCTGCATCCGGTTGTATTTCCTGCATTTGACAATCATATATATATTGATTTTCATCATACTCCACAAAGCATGCTTGTACATCTAAAAACCCCTCTACAACATGTGTAGCCGTTATAATTCTTCCTTGACCTATATAAAAACCTGTTCCATTTATCTGATTCTGACATATAATTTGGCATATACTCTTTTTACTATCGATCATGTTTCATCCCCCTATATTTCTATCACTTTATCCTTTGCATCTATAAATTCAAAATTAAAATCCGAATGTATTTTTTCTTTGTCAAAACACTCAATAGTCTGATTCCTATTAACAATATATATTTTCTTGTTTTCTTCATAATCGTTCACCAATATCATTGCAATTGTTTCCATTGACGGTCTTAATTTGGTTTCTCCTGCTGAAATAAGATATGAATCTGAATAATACTGTTTCAAAAAACGCATTGAAATATTTCGTTTGCTACCATGATGCGGTAATTTAATCAAATTTATTTTTAAAGGTGTATTCCCATATATCTGTTCTAAATTCTTTCTACACACTTCGATATTTGCATCACTCAAAAACAACATTTTCTTATTTCCACAAACAAGCACAAATGCAATTGATTCCATGTTTTCATCAGTATAATCATAAGAATATCTACTTGTAACCATCCGCTCTATTTTTTCCTTAGTTAGTACATTAGCTGATACCATTTCTTGTACATTTTCATAGTCTACATTATTTATTATCCATTGAAATGCTTCAAATGCATTACGAATATGTAGATTATCAATATTGGGAATTCTATTGTAGATTCTTTTCACATATAATTCCCATTTTTTATTCATTCGTCTCAACTGTTCTCTATTGGGAGAAATAAATTGAATATAGCTCTGGTTACCAATATCTATTTTCATCTGTGAATCTGCAACAACTACACCCAGTTCGTTTTTGTTCCATGCGTTCCAATTATAATTTCCTTGAATTAGTAATTTAGAAATACATAATTCTTCGTTTAAAGTTATCTGTTTCTCTGTTATGTTTTTTCCTAATACAGCCTGTCCCTGCGAAATGATTCCTTGATAAATTCTTTTTTCTTGAGCTGTACAATCCTTTTTTTCATACAACTCCAAATTCAGTCCTAAAAAACCATTATAGATTACATTTGATATTTCAATTATTTTGGGATCATCAGCACTTCCATTATCTAATAACAGTGGTATTGCTCCCCCAATATGATCACTATGTATATGAGATAAAATTAAATAATCAATTTTCCTTCGTTGTTTTGACATATCAAGCAAATATGGTTTAATAGAATTATGATATGTTTCACTATTACCACAATCTATCAGTAAATTGACTTCTTTCTTAGGCTCATATACTGTTACTAGAAAACAATCACCATCATATGCTTGAAATGTATGAATTTTAATATTGATTTTATCATCCATTTGAATCCCCCTGCTCAAATGCTTTTCTTGTATTATATCATAAAAATCCTCTTCTATATTGCAATTCTAATGATTCACAACATCTCCTACCATATTAGTTTCAGTACATAATATCCCTTATTATATTATCGGAATAATTCCTTAATTTCTCAACATGGATTTCAAATCCGGAATGATTTACGAAATCTCGGAAATAGAAATAAGATGATGAATATATGATATAAGAAATCATCATCTTATTTTCTAATCCTAATTAATCTACATTCTAAAACAGCAAAAATAGTGCCATTTCTCACTTTATGTACGAAGTAGTTAAATTACTTGTTTCCTTCTTATCTGCCGCCAGATGATTCCTGTCAGCATCCATCTTAATTTCCTTACTCTGCATGTGTTCCAAAAGAAAAAGATGTATTATCCTGTTTCTTTGTACTGAATTTTGCTTTTACATCTGCTACCTTATTTTCCAAGACTCCAAACATAGCCTCTACCTGCTCTGCCGTGTATTCATAAGCGGACCTGTTGGCAAGGTGTTCCAACCTTCCAATCGCATCAATCGCTTTATTCATGCAGTATTCTCCAAGGCGGATGAACTTCTCCGCTTTGGTTTCATTATTCTTTGCTGCAGGCTCCTCATCCTGTGTTCCGGCTCCATTTACAGTTACATTTTCATTTTCATTTACTTCATTCATGTTCGCATCCTCCATCTTTCTATGCTGTTACTTACTTCTTTTTGCAAACTCCAGCTTGACCTTATACTGTGAGCCTTTGATTTCCTTGCCATCTTTGGTATAGGAATAATCCTCAATTCCTTCCGGGATAAGGTAGGCATCATAGCTTCCTTTCTTTCCCTTTAATCCTTTGACAAAAGTCTTTTTCCCCTCCAGCATACTCTTAATCTGCGTATCGGAAAGTACAGTCCCCATAGCCTTGCCGACATTCATACCACACTTACTTTTGCAGTAAGCTCCATATTTTCCCTTTACCACATCCCCGCCACATTTCGGGCATTTTCCAAGGGCTTCCTGTGCGCTCTGATTTCCTCCAAACATGGATTTCTGTTCGTCACTAATGCTGTGATAAGTCTGCACAAGGTTCTTTACCATATCCGCAATTCCATCCATAAATTCCTGCATGGAATACTCGCCCTTTGCTACAAGGGTAAGGGCATTTTCCCAATCAGCAGTAAGTTTCGGAGACTTCACCACATCCGGAAGCACTGTAATCAGTTTCATTCCGTCCTCTGTGGGAATCATTTGCTTTTTCTCACGCTTCACGAAACCGTCCTTGACCATCTTCTCAATGATGTCTGCTCTGGTGGCAGGTGTACCGAGTCCCTTACGCTCCACATCGTCACTCATGTCCTCGTTTCCGGCTCGCTCCATTGCAGAAAGAATGGAATCTTCGGAAAGATTTTGTCAAGGGTAATTAAGAAAAATCTTCGCTGTTTATGTCATGTAATATCAATCTGTTAATCTTATCCGTCATGGTTTCCCTGCTCGTTTTGCTGAAATGAATTGCCACGTTGTAGGTGGTTCTTCCGATTTTCTTTTTGATATGCGGACACTGTTCTTTGTCCGTTGTCTGCTTTTCTGTCTGTTCCATAAATCTCCTTTTCCCAACGAAAAAAGGTGCATGAAATCCTTCTGTTTTCCATGCACCTCACGCTGTGGTTAAATTGTGTTTTCGTGTTTCTTTTCCCGGTTCTGCTCCCTTGCCTGCTCGTCTACTCTCTGCTGTACTTCCATTTCCCTGAGATTGCCTTTGAAAACGGAAAGCCTTGCAAGGTCGGTAGCAACCCTACTGCTTTTTCTCTGTATCTGCTCCTGCTGTGCCAACACCTCTGCTAACTGCTTATCAATATATGGCTTTGATATTTTCATATTTTCCGGCATGACTGCCTTTACCCTGTCACGATATATCGCATAGTTTTCAAGCTCTGTTTCATGCTTCTTTTTAAAGGAATTTTTCCTCAATCCGCTTAATGCCTGATACTCTTTCATGACTGGCTGATACTGCTTGTAATCGTCATAGTCAGATACCGCCTGCGTCCACTTCTCATAACGCACACTTAACTCTGCAAGTTCTGCTCTGCAATTCTCCAACACCTCCGTCTGCTTTTCCTCAAACGCCCTCACATCTTCCCATGTTTCAAAATGGTTTGTGTCAATCAGCTTTGCAAGCTGTTCCACATTACCCAGAAGCCGCTTGTCTTTAAATCTCTGTACATATGGAAAAATCGGTCTTACAACCATTTCTGACCTTTGTTTCTGCAACATCTCCAATGCGGTCTGAATCTCTGATTTTTGTTCCGGTACAGAAGGATTGATGGATTGATTGATAGATTGAATACCATCCTTTTCTGTCCGGCTTTTTCTCTCAAAAGCAAATTTGAAAACTCCCTTTTTCAGTTCCTCTTTGAGTTCAGAGATAAATCCATAAATTTTCATTATCATGGCATTGTATTTCTCGATTGCACGATTGATATTGCCCCTTTCTGTCCAGATGCCTTTTCGTTCCAATGCACTTGCTCTTTCCCCTAAATGAATGGTCGGAATAAGCGGTATCCCTCTGTCCTTATAAGAACGTGGGTCAACACGCTCGGCTATGCCTACTTTTTCATTGGTGGCATTGATAACCTCTGCAATGGCATTTCTCCATTCCTTTGCCTTGCCTTTCTCATTCCAGTCAATCACATTTACTTTCCGGCTTTTATAGCCTTTTCCGCTGGCATTGGGTATTCGGTTACCGTCTGCGTCAAGGACGTATTCTTTTCTTGATTTTGCTCCCCATGTACCATCCTCATTGAGAGGTCTGAGGGTAAGAAGGATATGGATATGCAGATTAGGCTGTCCTTTATCGTTGTACGAACGATGAATACCATAATCTGCACACATTCCCTTATCTACAAACTGCTCTTTGATAAAACGCTCCATGACCTGCCTTGCGGTGGCTTCGTCCCACTCATTGGGCAGGGAATATTTCAGGCTCCTTGCAAGCTGGGCATTCTTCGCTTTCTCGTTCTTTTCTACAGAGTTCCATAATACTGCCCTGTCTGCAAATTCCGGTGGTGCGTGTTCCGGCAGAAGCACACCTGCACCGACTAAATCCTCTTTGGCAGTTCTGTTATAGGTCATGCCATAATAATCACTGTAAAGGGATGTCCTGCTGATATAGGCTGACTGCTCAACCGCCGACTGTCCTTTGCTCCGCTGGACTATGGATGCCCTGCTGCTAATTGTTCCATTCTTCACTGTCCTCTCCTTTCCCACAACGTAGCGGGTTGCATCGGCAGACTTTGTGGGCAGATGAAAGCACGTCTTTTTGTGATTTCATCTGAACGCAAAGTTCACTAGGGTAGGCGGTTCTTTTTACCGCCGAAGGGAGTGTAGCTCCCTTATAACAAAAGGCTTGCCTTTTGTTCAACAAGGTGCAGGCACCTTGTGTCGGATACGAAGTAGCCGACTGCCCTCTGCAAGAGCCTTCGGAGAACGCACAGCACCGCCCCAAAGGGTGGTGTATCTGTGCGCCCTCAACAAAGTTGAGGGAATTGGCTACAACGCTGCACATTCCCTATTCTTCTTCGTTTTCGTCCTCGTCTGCTTCCTCATTTATCGCCGTATCCGGCATTTTTTCCTCCGCCCTTGCAAGCTCCCGTTCAATCTGCTCCATGCAGTTCTTGACCTCTCTTGTGGCAAATGCCACCTGCATAATCCGTCTGGTCTGCTCCTCGCTGTATCTCCTCGGCTCATTAAGGAATGTTTCAAAGTTTGCACCCACCACAATCTTTCTGTGGTTATCTGCTTTCCTCTGCTCCATCTTTGCCTTTTTCATCAGCATATCCAGCTTGTTCTTTTCCTGCTCCATGCGTTTCCGCTGTGCTTCGATTTTATTTTCTAAATTCATCTTTCATTACCTCTGCTTTTTTATATTTTTTGTCGGTAAAACAGAAAAGCGGTGCTTCCGTTTTATTGGATAACACCGCCTAAATGACTGCCCGTATTCGTTTTGATTTCTGCAATGTACTCCTGTCTCCTTTCTGCCCCTGTCGCTGTAAATAAAAAGAGCAACTAAGATTTTTATTTCTTAATTGCTCCATACTTGTATTACTTTACTAAATTTTTGTTAAAACGATAGCCAACTCCCCAGACCGTTTGAATGTAAATTGGCTTGCTAGGATTGTCCTCTATCTTTTCCCTTATGTTGCGGATATGGCTCATGACAATGTTATAATCGCCGAAATATGGTTCTTTCCATACAGTATCATATATCTGCTCTTTGCTAAATACTACTCCGGCATTTTGAGCTAACAACAATAGAATTTCAAACTCAGTATATGTCAGTTCAATCTCATTTTCCTCACGAACCACGTTCCGCTTATACTTATCAATACAAAGTCCTTCAAATTGAAGTATACCTCTATCTTCATATTCCAAAATCTCTGTTCTATTACCTATACACGACAAAATACGGGTAAGAATATCCTCTTCATTCTCCTCAAAAGTTAATAATAAAACTTTCACATTTTTATATCTCTCCTACCAACTATGCATCATAATTCGTTGATTGTTGCCGTAATTGCCATATTGCGAATACGTTTTGCTGGAGCATATATTGCCACAATACATGAGAAAACAACCAGTAAAAGTACAATTGCAATGGTAGCAAAAGGAATATTCCATGAACCACCAAAATGAGTAATAACAATCTTTGCATAAATCAGATAGTGAAGTAGCAGCCCAAGTATAATTCCGGCAGCGGTGCCACAGATAGCATATGTGACTGCTTCAGCAGTTATCATCTTCGCAACCTGTCCGCTTCCCATACCAACAGCACGCATAGCTCCATATTGCTTTATCCTTGCAGATACCCCCATGGAAATACTGTTTGTAATATTCAGCACCGTAATCAGAGAAATGATTGCCAGAAAGCCATATGATGCAATTCGGAATACCCAATAAGAACCGTTGATGTCACTATTTTCTTCCCGGTTATCTACAAATAAACAATCGCCCACCAAATCACGAATTTTACTTACTGCCGCCTCCGATACATCTTTTTTCAATACTACGCTTATCATAGCAAATCTGCACTCTCCCGTCAGACGCATAAAGGTTTTTTCCGAGCAGACCACGGTCGGTGCACCGCTGACACTTCCTACACCCTCGGATGTAACGCAGACAATCTCAAGTTCCTGGTTTCCAATCTTAATTTTATCCCCGACACCCAAACGGTAATCTTGATTATACACTGCCATCGCATAATTTCCATCTTCATAAACTCTTGATATATCACCGCTGATTACTGACTTCTTGAATGTATCAAGCAGAGTCTTATCATGGGAAAACAAATCAATTTCTGTCTCATTGCCATTAACCTCTACAGAAAATGCTGTGCGTGTCATCATACCAAAAGCCGATTCTACGCCCTCTATTTCAGCAATTTTGTCCGGAAGATTACCATCCAAAGAATTCGTGTCATCTTGGCTTGCAATTGTAATATCCGGCGTGAATTTGCTGGTCACTGATGGGAGAAGCTTATGCACAAAATCAAGGCAGGCAGAAAATGCCAAAAACAGCACGATCATAAGTGCGAAGGATCCTGTCATAAGGAATAGATTTTTCTTCGTACCAGTTGCATGATGGATGCCCAGAGATGTTTCAACTTTTAAAAATCTTGTTTTAGCTGCATGATTAACATTTTTAGACATATCTGCATTGCCGGATACCGCCGCAACTGGAGAAACCATAGCCGCTTGCTTTGCCGGAGAATGGGCTGCAATAAATACAGTAATGACACCAACTAAAGCACCGCAAAGAATACCGTTTATACTTACTGCAAAAAGTGGCATATCAACCCATTCACCTTTCACAAAAAACCTTAAGATTGCACATAATATCCAACAGGTCACTGTCCCCAATGCACAGCCTATCGGGATTGCCGTTTTACACCAGTTTAGTGCTTCAAGCCTGACAAAACGGATTATCTGCTGCTTGCTTGCACCAATACAACGCATCATACCGAAAAACTTTGTCCGTTGTGCCACATTGCTATTCATACAGCTTGAAATCATAAATACACCTGCAATCAATATAATAACAAAACAAGCCGCTGCCAATGGATAAAGTTCATTTACACTTTCGTTACTGCTGGCTCCCAACATTCCTAAAACAGCTGTATTCTCCTTTACATTTTCTGCAGTCAGATTATATTGTTGCATCATATCTGCAATCGTTTTCTTCAGACCGTTTTCATTTTGGAAACGAATATAGAATTGAGACTCAGACTCTACACCATTAAGCCTACGAATTTCGTCAAAAGTCTTCCGATTCATAAACACACAGCATCCACCAATAATATCGTTAAACTCTGTATCATCCTCGTAAAATCCGGAAATAGTATATTTAACGTCTCCCACAGGAGTATCTAAAGTAATTTCATCTCCAATCTTAACACTAAAAAGTTCTTTTGCATCAGCACTAAGAGCAACTTCATTTTCATTCTGCGGATACACTCCCTCTGTCGGATACTTCATAATATCTGTAATGTAGCTTTCCTCAATGCCATATAAAACTGCATTTTTACCATCTATGTAATAATTCTGTTCTGCATCGGTATTTATCTCATCGTACCAAGAAGAAACTGCAACATTAGAGTTCTTTCTAATCTGTTCTGCTTCATCCTTCGAAACATTTTGTAAAGCAATATGCCAGTCCCCATGATTATGACGCATTGCTGTTGTTTCTGCATCCGTCCACATCTCAGCCATAGAGAAGATAGATGTTACGAGAAACACCGCAAGAATAATACAAATTCGTGTCATTCGACTCTGACGTTTATGCACTT
>ULXP01014752.1_pt1 | contig 19903 bp, 19 predicted proteins | sample 1961351 | NCBI WGS metagenome assembly ULXP01 (sample SAMEA4835840, study PRJEB28245) | human gut metagenome | biome: gut microbiome; material: fecal sample | place: Denmark | collected 2008 | reverse complement strand
GCTTCCAGCGGTTTGAGCAAGGAAGAAATCGAAAAGATGAAAGCCGAAGCCGAAGCCAATGCCGAAGCAGATAAGAAAGAGCGTGAGAAAGTAGACAAGTTGAACCAGGCCGACTCTATGATTTTCCAAACCGAAAATCAGTTGAAGGAACTCGGCGACAAGCTCCCTGCCGACAAGAAGGCTCCGATTGAAGCTGCTTTGCAGAAGCTGAAAGATGCCCATAAGGCTCAAGACCTGGCTACCGTAGATTCTGCCATGGCCGAACTGAATACGGCATTCCAGGCTGCAAGTGCTGAAATGTATGCCCAGAGCGGTGCTCAGGGTGGTGCACAAGCTGGTCCTGATATGAATGCAGGGCAACAAGGCGGTGCTCAGGATAATACAAAGCATGGCGATAATGTGCAGGATGCTGACTTTGAGGAAGTTAAGTAAGTATAGATAACTACCGAAAGGTATAGATAGATAAATCCGCATAGCTCAATGAGTTATGCGGATTTTCTTTTTAGTTAAACTTTGTATTTCTTTCGTTCTTTTCGGATATTTGCTTTATTTTTGCACCATATTTGTACCAACACTTATTGGTAGATAACGTGACACTTAATAAACATAAGTAATAATTAAGTAGAATTGTATGGGTGCAGCAAAGTTTGAGATAACAAGGAAATGCAAGATTTGCGGTGAGCCATTCGTCGCAAAGACTATCACGTCTTGGTATTGCTCACCAAGATGTTCTAAAGTTGCATTTAAACGCAGAAAAGATGAAGAGAAGAAAAATGAACGTTTGGATGCTATAGCCAAAGCTATCCCGAAAGACCAGGAATACATAACTGTACCTGAAGCATATTCCATGTTTGGCATCAGCAAGGAAACGCTTTATCGTTTAATACGCAAGGGTGTTATTCCAAGTGTGAATGTCGGGCAACGTCAAACTCGTGTCAGTAAGGAGAAGCTAATGGAAACGTATCCATTACGAAAAAGTTTACTCAAAAAGCAACCGAAGCCATTGCCTAAGTTGTATAGCATGGAGCCAAAGGATTGCTATACGATACAGCAAGCGTGTGAGAAATACCATATGAATGATAGTACACTCTATCTTCAAATCAGAAAGTTTTCAATTCCGACTCGGCAAATCGGCAATTTCGTATATGTACCCAAAAAAGAAATAGACAATCTCTATAAATAAGCATCCCTATGAAGAAATCTCTATCCCACACCCGTGTTTCCGTGAAACTTCGCAAGGCAGAGTTTCGCAAGGAATGGTATCTTTACATAGAGTCATATCCGGTTATATCCAAAAACGGTGGCAAGCCACAGCGAGTGCGCGAGTATGTCAACCGTACTATAACCACTCCGATATGGGACAAAAGCAGAACGGCAAGAACAGCTTCCGACGGAAGTGTAACATATAAGCCGAAACGTGATGTCAATGGTGTTATCCTTTGCAAGTCGGAGCTTGACCAAGAATCATGCATCTATGCAGATAAGGTCAGGGCTATTAGACAAAAGGAATACGATACCGCAAGACTTTACTCTGAATCAGAAGCCTCCTTATTGGAACAGAAAGAGAAATCGCAATGTGATTTCATTACCTATTTCAAGAGTATAATAGATATTCGGCACAGGAATAGTTCTGACTCTATTATCGTAAATTGGAATCGTGTATATGCACTTATGCTCATCTTTACCGACAATCAGCCTATGATCTTTGCCAACATAGACACAAAGCTGGTTGAGGATTTTAGGTTGTTCCTGTTGGATGCTCCACAAGGGGGCAACAAGAAAGGTACAATCTCACAAAATACGGCTTCCACTTATTTCGCAATATTCAAGGCTGGATTAAAGCAAGCGTTTGTTGATGGATATTTTGTATCTGATATTGCAGCTAAGATAAAAGGTATAAAAGAGAAAGAGGCAAGAAGGGAGCATCTTACCTTAGAGGAACTTAACCGATTGGTTTGTACACCATGCGATAATGCCACTATCAAACGTGCAGCCCTTTTCTCTGCTTTGACAGGTCTTCGACATTGCGACATTATGAAAATGACATGGAAAGAGTTGACAAAGGAAGGTACTCACTATCGCATCAACTTCGACCAAAAGAAGACAAAGGGCGTTGAGTACATGCCTATTTCTGAGCAAGCGTATGATCTATGTGGAGAACCCGGGCATCCTGACCAATTAGTATTTGAAGGTCTTCCTGCCCCATCCTGGATTTCCAAACCCTTGGCAAGATGGATTGAAGCATCAGGGATCACTAAGCATATCACTTTCCATTGCTTCCGCCATACTTATGCTACGCTCCAACTAAGCAACGGTACCGACCTTTTCACGGTGAGTAAGATGTTGGGTCACACCAATGTTCGTACAACGCAGAGATACACAAAAGTGGTAGATGAAAAGAAAGAGAATGCAGCCGATGCAATCAAGATAGACTTGGCTGCTATCAAGTAACATATTCACCTATATTATATATGGCAAACATAATTGAAGAAATAATCAAGCGTTTACAAATAGTAAACCATATCATAGCAACACGAACAAATGTATCAGACATTACATTTGCCGATGCTTGTGTGATAGCACAATTCTATCACGATTATCAGAACACCAACGGCATCATTGATGATGTTGAGAATTTGGCACGTCAAGACGGAAAATCCCTCTATGAAAGCGCTATAGGCTTAAAGAAGGAGGTGGATAAGTTTGTCTCTCTTGATTTGAGTGTTTGGAACGCATTGGATTTCATAAATATGGAACAATCGCATTTGAATGACTATAAAGAAAGATGGGATGTTGCCAAGAATAAAGCAACGAATCTATGGAGAAAGTATCAAACTGAAAGTAACAGACTTGATATGATGGATTTTAATTCAGAGGACTTCAAGACATTGGATGCACAGTGCGACAATATAAAGTTGGCATACGATGAAGCGCATAGGCAAGGAGAAGAACTATATGGCATATATAGACAGGAGCAATTGAAGTGTGGACAGGTGCATTATTTTGAGATGCAATTTCTGGAGTTGCTGATTCGTAAAATATCAAAATTAGTAGATGTCATCCTAAAAAATGGAGAATACTTGGAGAAGGAGGTATAGACATGATTGATAAATCTTTAATACTGAAAGAAATAGCTCAGTTGAGGGATATTGTCAACCTTGGCGTTTGTGTTGGGGTTTATCAGACTTGTAATGGCAAGCAGTTCAAGCACATGCCCGCAAGCGACTTCATCAATTTTTTGAATCTCAAATTAGATAAAGCCAAAGTCCATCCACTGCCTCGACAAAAACAACGTATTTGCTATATGTTGTTTGCTGTTTCACACACCATAGCTTTGTCAGATTCCCCAAAACATTGGATTGAAAGTATGTTGGAACTATGCGATATATCTCCAGAGTATTACGACAAACATCATAAAGATTTCCTTAGTGTTGGAGTTTCGGAAAAGAACAAAGAATACAAAGAAATAATAGATGAATCCATAAAAAGAAGTTACTAAGTGTGGATATCCCCACCATTCCACGCTTTTCCACAAAACTTACATTGTTTAACTATTGGCAGATGCGTTATTCACTTATTATCAAGCGAATAGCGCATCTGCCATTTTTATATCCCCACAAAGCCCCACGTATTGCCACACAAACGTAGATGTACCTTTGCACACAGAAACAAATATTGATAAATATGCAACAAGAAAACATCACGTTTAATGACATGCCTCAGATGTTGGCTGTCATGTATGCCAAACTTAATGAGTTGGGTGATAAGGTGGACAAACTGATACCACCAAAGAAGAGTGAAGAACAGCAATGGTTCAATGTAGCTGATCTTATAGAGTTTTTGCCTACTCACCCGGCAGAGCAGACCATCTATGGTTGGACGAGTGCAAGAAAAATACCATTTCATAAGAAAGGAAAGAATATCATTTTTAACAAAGCAGAAATAGAAGAATGGCTGAAAAGCGGTACTTATCGAAAATCGGAAGCAGATTTGGAGAACGAAGCCATGGCTTTTATAAACAACAAGCGTTATGGAAGGAAATAAGGAAGAATATATCAGAGTGGGTACTTGTCTGTACAAGATTGCACAACAACCATTAGCTAATGGTACTTGCACATTGCGTCGCATCCCATGGAGCTTTGGCACTATCCGACAGGATTATGGCAAGAACAATACGCCACCTATTCGGAAATATGACGGTTTCTGTACTGTTCCCAGCCATACCGATTATCATAAAGAGATTGGCGGTTTCTACAATTTGTATGAGCCAATCGATCACATACCATCAGTAGGAGAGTTTCCAGACATTATGAAGCTTATGCACCATATCTTTGGTGAACAGTATGAATTGGGGATGGATTATATGCAGTTGCTCTATACCAATCCCACGCAAAAGCTACCAATATTACTATTGGTATCAGAAGAGCGCAATACCGGCAAGACCACTTTCTTGAATTTTCTAAAGGCGGTGTTTGAAGACAATGTAACTTTCAATACCAATGAGGACTTCCGAAGCCAATTCAATGCAGATTGGGCAGGTAAGTTACTTATTGTTGTTGACGAGGTGCTGCTATGCCGACGAGAAGACTCAGAACGCCTAAAGAATTTGAGCACAGCACAGACATATAAGGTTGAAGCCAAAGGTAAGGACAGACAAGAGGTGAATTTCTTTGCTAAGTTCGTCTTGTGTTCCAATAATGAACTTTTCCCAGTTATCATTGATACAGGAGAGACACGTTATTGGGTGCGCAAGATTATGCCGTTGGAAAGTGATGATACGAACTTCTTGCAGAAGTTGAAAGCGCAAATTCCAGCTTTCTTGTATTACTTGCAACATCGGGCACTATATAGCACTAAAGAGAGTCGTATGTGGTTCAATCCTACGCTTATTCATACGGATGCTTTGGAACGCATCATGCAATGCAACCGCAACCATACGGAGATTGATCTCGTAGAGTTATTGCGCAGCATTATGGAATGTCAGAAAGTGGACAAGGTTTCATTTATACCACAAGACCTGCTGCCATTGCTTTCGATTAATGGGGTAAAGGTCGAACTATGGCATATTCGCAAAGTTGTTAAGGAGTTATGGCGATTGAAGCCTGCACCAAACGCACTCTCATATACGACATACCAATACGACTACTCGAAGCCAACAAAATTTGGTGCTGTGAATCGGGTGGGACGTTACTATACCGTCACTAAAGAGTTCATAGAGACATTAAACATATAATCCCTGTTGATTTGTTGAAATGATGAAAAGAAGAATATATACATTGTGGCATAAGCATTTACGGCTCAACAATATGGTCAACAATAGCTCAACGATTTTCTCTTTTCATCATCCTAACTCAACAATTCAACAACTCAACAACAAATTAACGATGAATACATTCGATAATAAGCATATACAGATAATTGACTTTCTTGCAAGTCACCATTATCAGCCTACTGCAAAGAAAGGGGCAAACTGGTGGTATTTGTCTCCATTGCATGATGAAAAAACAGCTTCATTCAAGGTGGACATCAATAAAAATGTTTGGTACGATTTCGGATGGGGTAAAGGTGGTGGAGTTAAAACCTTAATAGAGCTGTTATTTCATCCAAACAATTTTCAAGATTATCTTCGGAACTTAACGATTGCCAATCCTGTTCAACAAATACAAGAAACGAAGACGGCAGATGGCATAGCTTTTACCAATATAGAAACGGAGGAGCTGAACCATTATGCCCTGTACAAATATGTTGTACAAAGAGGGATAATTTGGAATGTGGCAAAACGGTATTGTAAGGAAGTTCATTATCGTAGTCATGGCAGAAACTATTTTGCATTGGGCTTTCCAAATCGCTCGGGTGGTTACGAAATTCGCAATGCTTATTTCAAAGGTTGCATCTCTCCAAAGGATATTTCCGTAATATCACAAGGTAACGAAGTCTGCCATGTATTTGAAGGTTTCATAGACTTCCTATCTTATGTTGTGTTGCATGGAGATTGTGATGCCGTTGTGTTGAACTCTGTAATCAATGTTCCTAAGTGTATTGAGATCTTGGGCAAGTACAACTGCATCTATTGTCATTTGGATAATGATGAAGCTGGACGTAATGCAACCTTGCAACTCAAAGCAAATTGCAGAAGCCAGACGATTGATGCTTCAGACGAATATGCAGGAGATAAGGACTTGAATGAATACCTCTGCAAGGGAAAGGTGGAAACAGTTAATACAAGGCAACATTATAGCTCCAAGCGATAAATGTTTCACTATGGTCAAAAACATGCGTTAGCAAATTATTAAGTTCTTTCGGGAGCAAGTTTGTGTTTTCGATATACGAAAACTATTACAATCGGTATACCCGATTGTGCTATTGCCTTTGCCTATCAAGCATATGGTAAAGGTCAATACCTATTGAGAAACTTGCCCCTCAAGAACTGAAATCAAAAAGAATAGGAGATAAATGGCAAAACATGTTATCAACAATCCAGGAGGGCGCAAGCCTCTCCCTGAAGAGGAAAAGTATGGCAAGCCCATACCAGTTCGTTTCACACCAAAACAGTTTGTCCGTATCAAACGCAAGGCTGGAGAGATGCCCATAAGTACCTACATTCGTGAAGGCGCACTTCATGCCATCGTGCGCCAACCGGTTTCGAAGGAGTTGATGAAAGAGATAAGAGACTTGAATAATCTTGGAACGAATATCAATACCTTGGTTAAGCTTGCTCACCAAATAGGGCTTATGACCATTGCAGACAAAGCCAACGAAGCCCTCGATGGAGTCAATTCGGTTCTCCATCAAGCTCGTCTCAAAATCAAAGAGAAAGAAGACGAACAAGAAAATCAAAGTTAAACTACAAAACACGACAGCATATGTATTGTAAAATACTTCATGGAGCATCATTCGGTGGGCTTATCAACTACATTAACGACCCACGCAAAAATGCGACACTGGTTGCTTCAAGCGACGGAATCAATCTCACGAATAACCAAACCATAACAGATAGTTTCGTGATGCAGGCAGGTTTGAGTGCTCGAACCAAGAAACCTGTAGGACACTTTATCTTATCGTTTTCACCCCATGATGCGCTATGTATCAATGACAGGATGTTAGAGCAAATAGTCAACGATTACTTGAAACACATGGGATATGACGACAATCAATTTGTCGCATTCCGTCATTTCGACAAAGAGCACCCACATGTTCATATCATGGTAAATCGAGTAAACTTTAAAGGCAAATGCACCAAAGACTCACATGAGAAAGACAAGAACATAAAAGTGTGTAAGGAATTGACTGAGCAATATGGCTTATTTATCGCAAGAGGAAAAGAGGCCATCAAAGAAAGAAGACTTCGCTCAATGGATGCCATCCGTTATCAGATGTTGCATCGAGTAAGCGAATCGTTGCAAGTCTCTCGAAATTGGAAAGAATTTGAGAACGAATTGTCAAAAGCAGGAATCCGTTTGCGCTTCCGATATAATACTAAGACAAACGGTATAGAAGGAATTTCTTTCACTCTTGCATCGGAAAATATCAGCAGCAAGATGAAACATGATATCTCTTATAGTGGCAGGCAATTGGATTCATCACTCACTCTTGCATGTATTTGCAAGAAGCTTGGCAACCCTATAGCTATCGTTCATGAACAGGCAAGAGATATGTATGATGATGCTCGGCAAGAATGGTACGATTCGCATAATGCCTATGATGTAAGAGATATAGATAGAGTATTTCCCGATTTCGATTTGCGTTTTCCTTGGCAAGCCCAAGCAAGAATGTATGATGCCCCACAGATGTGTGGCAACGAACAGACTTTGGGACAAGACTTCTTTGATGAATTGTACCAAGCAGCAGATGACGTTTCCAATATAGGCAAAGGAGCGATTCAAGTAGGACTCACTTCCCTTGGAGCCATTCTCTTTCCTCCATATCAACCTGCCATATCTGCAGGTGGTGGAGGCACGTCTTCTAAACTTGGTTGGGGAGATGATGACAAATACAAGAAAAAATATAGCAGTAGAAGTCGCAGCTTCGGAAGAGGCAGGCGTTAATCAAACTTATAAACATCAACAATATGGCTAAATCAAACGAACAGTTAGAGGATATACTTGATGACTTGTCTGTCATCAAAAGCAATAATGCTGCTACAGAACAGAGGCTTGGTAATATCGAAAATCTATTGGCGAAGTTGGCAGCGAAAGAGGAGGTCGCACCAATAACGCCTGTTGCAAGTACCTCAGCAGCTTTCATTCCGTATGACGAAATAAAAAGTGCAGTTCACGAAGAAATGGATAGTTACTTTAATGTCATGTCTGATTCTACAGAACTTCTATCGGATAAGACCCTCGAACGCCTGGCAACAATCTTCAACAGCTTATATGCTGAGGAAATGAAAAGATACTTGGAAAAAGATGAAAAAGAAAGAGTGCACAAGCGTAACGAATATCTGCAAAAGCGAAAAGCGCAAGGCTTATTGACCATAGAGCAAGTTGCAGAATGGGCTCCACAGTATTCCGTGGAAATCCAACGGACAATCCGTTACATCGGCATGAAAATCATTGATGAGAATGAATCTGTAGAAAAAGCACATGCGATTTTGAAGATATGGGGCGATGCTTTGCAAACCATCACAAGCCCCAGACCATCTCCTCCACCTACGTTGAAATCGTGGTGGTTCTATAGATGGAACAGTTTCAAACAAAAGACTGACAAATGGGGATTGCTCCAATGGTATCTTGTCATTCTTGGCATTATCGCCTGTGTTCTCTTTTCATCTCTATATCAAAATCGGGTTATGGATCTTGACCGAACCAACCGCATCTTTTACAAGGAGGTCATCATGGATGAAAAGAGAAAGGAGCGTTATCATGAGCTGGATTCGTTGATTCACTCGGATTCTTTTTTCAGAACGTATTGGAGTTTGGAACATTAACAACATACACAATACGACATGGGGCTGGATAGTTCCGAATAAGGAAACTATCCAACCCTATTTGTTGGTGTTTTTCAGATTCTTTTGAAGAAACCTTCATATTCTTCATCCAATATTTTCCAAATACCATTTTTGCGACCTCCTTCTCTGACAATCAATTTAAGGTCCGAAAGTTGTTTAAGGTATCGCTGTACTTGGCGTATGGAAATGCCCATGTTCTCAGACATTTGCATGGCATTGATTTGAGGTGTTTGTGAAATCAATTTATAGATTTGTCGCTGAGCCTTTACAAATTCTTTTGTGACATTAGCTTTGGCTTTTACGACATCTCCCGTCTCTTTTACGACATCTTTTACGACATCTTCGGGTGCTTTTACGACATGAGGATTATTTTTTATGACATCCATGGCATAATTGAGGTTCCACATGGTAACATGGAATTCAGAAGCATTGGAGCTGAACTCTGGAGCATGATAATTCTCCAAATTCTCAAACCGCTTATATTCACCTATAATCTTCTTCATACCACTACCTCTACGCTCCATAAGCTTTAAGCGATGAAAGAAATCAGCGAGCAAAGGGTTGCGACGTTTCGAAGGTACAGTCATAGGATTGAGTTGTTGTATCAAGCGTCCATCAAACATACCGCCTGGGGAATACACCTCCATTCGGTCATCATACATATCAATGTGTATTTCGCTACCAAGCTCCATGTAATCCCTGTGAATGATGGCGTTACATATCACTTCTGTTACGGCACGTTCTGGATAATCGGGCAGTTCCTCCCGATAATCATCTTCTTTCCACCATCTTCGGTGTGAATTGTTCCGAACAAATGCGACCGCATCTTGCAATTGCCCGATAACGCTACCTTCAAGTTCTGCATCATCCAATGCTTCACCCAAACCGCTTGTCATGTCTAAGCCATTCCAACGGGTACAGAATATGCGAGAATGGTGAATAGGGGAGTCATCGGCCAAAAGAGCGCCAGCATTGGTAAGTATTCCATCATTATCTACAATGCCCCATGATACGAAATCACTATCATCAAACGATTGGTTCAACCGCTTGAAATGTACGGATTTTAGCTTTGAGAAAGCCATATCCTCAAACTTATAGGGTGAAGGAATCGCATCAAAGGAACGACCAGCACCTCTCATTACAAGACTTTTTAGTTGTAGTCTGTCTGCCACAACACTCTCATTGCCAACTCTTACAAATGCTAAGCGTTGCTTATCGCCTATATAGTAATATGGTGTTTCTTGTCCCTTGTAAACATGAAGCAGCACAAGTTTCTTGCCTTCCACCTCCTTAAATTCGAGGTTGACAGCAGGTATAGGGTCAAGTTTTGTCTTTATCTCTTCGCTTATTCTTTCGGCATCGCTCTCTGCATCAGCAAGACCAACAACTTGATCGTTATCACTGATGCCAAACACCAGTGTTCCGCCTTCGCCATTAGCAAAGGCAGATACACTTTTTAGCCAACTCTTAGGTCGCTTGATTTCGAGCTGCTGTTTCTTGTCGTAGGCGGTTGCTTCGCCAATTAATGTTTGTATTCCCATACTTATAAGTTTTGCCAAAGATTATATATCATATTTTTGATAATAGGATTTTCTAATTTTATCCCCAAGGGTTTAGATATATCTTCGTCACCACATATGTGAAGTGGGTGATTATATATGATGCCCAGCAAGAAATAGGTTTCGGGAATTGAGACGCCTCTACTTTGCGCAAATTGCAATTTTGCATTTGTTGTATGAGTTTCCAAAAATTTTTTCTTATCCTCTTCGTTCTGAAGATTTGTATAAGCATTTTCTTCTATTTTTGCTCTTATAGAGAAACAGACAGCTAACGGATCGAATTTTTTATTGGGTTCTAGAATATAAGTTCGACATTGTCTATCTACCTTCTTTCGAAAAGAAGTTGGAATAGACCATGCTACATTTAAATTTAGAGCCTCAAACTGCTCTTTAAGATTTATAGATTCTCCATTAGGGTTGTAATGAAAATAATATCTATCCAAATCATCTTTAACGCAATCCATATCTCTTACGGCTACTAATTTTCTCATTTCAGAGCTAATTGTAGCGTTTACATCTTTCAAATAGCAAACATTCATCCTATTACTATTAAAGCAAAAATGCTTTAAATAGTTTGGGTCTAAATGAGTTAGAAGTATTGGAAAAATAATTCTTTTATTTTTCTTGAATATATCAATTAGAGTTGACACATAGTATTGAAAAGCGACAACATTTGCATCATCCAAATAATCAAAAAACTCATCTATTATTAAAATACAGTTGTTCTTTGTTTGAAATTCACATTCCATTAATTTCGCAATAAAAACAAGAATATCGCGTTGTCCACTTGAAATAAGATGTGCTTTAGGCCATTCTATAATCAAAGAATTATTTTTCTCTTTTGAAACTATTTCAAATCTTCCGTTAGTTGGATTTAAGTTTTCAAGAGTTTTATCAATCAACTTTTTTTTACAGAGATAATCCGCATAAGCAATAGCCTTTTTAAAACTATTTTTCATCGTATTTCTAACATGTAGATACTGCCAAGCAGCCCCGAATGCATCAATGCTATCCGTGAGATGTAGATATGTCTTCATCATAGAAACCAAACTTGACAAATCCTCAGATGAAATGTTTAGTATTTCTTTTTCTGTAATATAATATCTGATACTATCTATATTTTTCCCTTTTGCAGCATTAATACTTTGCACCAAAGTATTGATTTCGTTTTTCAATCCTTTTGTAGTAAAAGAGTTGAAATTTATCTTTTCTTCAATGTTTAAAATTGCAGCCACATTATTAAACAATGGGGAAATATCAATAAGTATTTTCCCATTGGTTCCAAAATCTTTCTTTATAGTTCGTATGGAATAACTGAAAGTGACCCTTGAAGGTATAGTCTTGAAAACTATGGTAGGAGAAATATTCATAGAGGCTTTTGCTGTAACATAGTTCCCAATTCGTTGCGCTTTAGCGGTTGGTTTTAATTGACTATTCACAACAAAAACAGAAAAGACTTCCTTTATAGTATTTTTGCTTCCATTAGCTTCAATCTCTTTGCCTGTGCTAAGTTTTAGAGAAATTGTAGGAGTTAATGCCTTGTTGCCATTATGCATATTCTCATCTGCCAACTCTATTTTATTAGCCTTTAATGAGTTAAAGGCTATGGCGATAGAACTCTTACCAAATCCATTGGGAGCAACAAGTATGTTTGGCCTGTTAGGTTGAATTGTTTGCTTTATCTCTAAGCGTTCAATTCCTTTAACATTTTCTATTGTAATTGAGTTTATAACCATATTCTTATAATTTATCTATTATCACACATTCATCCAACTTGTCAAAAGTCGTGTCTACAAATGTGTAACCAATCATCTTTGTTGTATCTATCGGTTGGAATTCTGCATATTGCTTGCGGACATACCGAAGTTCGAAAGCCAGGCGGAGAGCCTTGCTGTCGGCATCATCTTCATCCGTTTGTTTTGCCTCTTTGCCTGTGATAGTCCGCACCTTGACAATCTCATACACATCACGTATTCCTTTTCCTTTGATGTATGGCATGAAGAAGTGAAGATCTTGCAAGGCGATGGTTGTTGGAAACTGTTTTCCTGAATAATACAAGGTCGCAGTTCCGTCCATAAATGCTTGAAACAGCCTATTGTCCTCTTTTACCAATCCAATAAGTACACGGTTGCCTACCTCAACATACGCACCCTTTTGCGGTATAACATGAGCAATGGTCTCGTATGATTTGGTATGTATAAGTTCATCAATGAAATTCTCCAAAAGTTTTCTGTTCTCTACATCCTTAGGGCGAAGAGGGAAGGCACCGATATTCACTTCCTTGATGGTTTTATAAAACTTCGACACAGCCACATCGTTTGGCTCTCCGTCACCGGGGAAGAGAATATAACCGCCTATAACCTCTTTCTTCAAGGCATTGGCATCATAATCTTTGTAGTATATGGCATCACGATAGCGGTGCATCTGGTTGATGGCATCCTCTGGTGGTACATCCACGCCCTTGTCTTTGCCGTCTATACGGTATTTCGCATCAAAGAGATAGGTCATCTTCATGCCTTGCTGCAAGTCGTTCTTGGTGAGCTGCAACACGATGTCTGGTTTCTGCGGCACGGTCGGCACAACCAGGTCTTTCATGCCCACATTGCCGTTTTCCTTGTCGGCGTTCTTTGGGTTATATACCAATTCTGCCAGCTCCACGCCATCCTTACGGAACAATATGCGTGAGTGTTCGCCTTTGCCAAGCTCCCAAGAGAAGATGCCGTTCATCTCCATACGGTTGCGATGTTCTACGTCTTCATCGTCAAGATGCAATTGTGCCTTTACAATATGGCTCACCTCTATGAAACACCATATCTCATAGAGCGTTGCTATATCCTTTGTCTGCAAGCGATACAAGCCGTCATTCAGCGAATAGGCTCTTCTAAGCAAGTTCCATGTACGGTATACTTGGCTGTAGCCCGTTGCCTTTTGCAGCACCATGCTCTCTTGGCTTATTCCCTTGAACCTTCCTATTGTTCTGAAGAAGGGATGATGTTGCAGCCGGTTCAATGTTTCCGAGGTTGCAAGCATGGCAGACTTCATCGTACCCGAAGCTGTCTTTACCGCCTCAATGCGTTGGCGCAGATCCTCATACCGCTTGCTTATCTGATGAAGTGCAAACTTCAAGAAGCGGTTCTCTTGCGTGTCGTTCGATAGTATATGTTGCTCCACCCGATATAGGTAGGCTGGCTCTTGGCGATGTTCTGCCAGTCTGTTCTCTATGTTATGGGGAGTTAGCTTCAGTTTTTCCGCCCTCAGATACACCTCCTCACCGTGAAGTCTGTGGCGAGGTCGGTCAATGATGCTTTTGCAGGCTTTTATGAATTTCTGTTGTTCTCCCTCAAACACGCTCCACCAGACTATATCGGGATGCTCGCCGTTTTGGTCGGGCGAGAAACCATGAAACGTGCGTCGCATATAGTCCAACGACAACATGCGGTATTCTCGCTCTATATCCTCCACGATTGTGCGCCAATGTTCGTGATAGTCGAGCTTCGTACTCAGAACTTCAAAACCGAAACGGAATGTCCTTGTTTCTTTATCTACCTTATATATAATCTGTATCTCGCTTCGTCCGATTTCATTCTTGTAGTTGATGAAACCAGCCAAGATGTGACGACGAAAGGAGAAGCGGTCGTTGTCGTTTTGCAGGATGGAACCAAACTGAGCGTCTTTCACATAGTCTTTGAACTCTATCCAGATGGGATAGTCGGCATTGTCGAAGAATGTGGCGGGAGCAGGAACACCTTGCTCAATGTCTATTTCATGGTCGGCATCCAATGTACGCTTAACAGTCACGACACCCTCCGACCAAGAGTAAGTGGAGTAGAGTTTGTCCTCGCCTACGTTACTCTTAGCCTTGTTCCAAATGCTATCGAACTTCGTACATTCGACAATCATCGTAAAGTCTTTATGCTCAATCGTCAATAGTTCCATCCGTATTGCTTTTTAGCTCCAAAAACTTGTATATCCCGAAACGAGTTTGGCTTTCATCTCCTTCAGTTTCGCCAAAGATATGGATTTTACTGTATTCTCCTCTCCCGACACAGTATTCAATCCGTCCTCGATAGCTTTGCTTAAATTGTCAAGTAGTTCGTCGCTAACCTTCGTGTCGTCACCCTCAATGCGCGATAATACTTTCATGCTGGTAATCTCGTCCAAGGCACGAGCTATGACATAGCCTTGCTCCAAATCGTTGCCGTTTTCGCCTTTGCAATACGGCAAGTTGTTCACCACATAGAGCAGGAACTCGTTACGGGTGCGGTAAGCCACCTTGAATGGAGTACCTTCCAATATGTCATTTACCTTTTGCAGATAGCCAAGTGCAATGTCGCAAACATCGGTGTAGTCGTTGTAAACATCTACGCCTTCCACGGCAGAGCCGACAAGCTTTGCATTACCCAACTTGCCAATGCTTTCGTGACGTTTGGTCAGACCGCCATGCAAGTCCACCTCGTTCATTTCGATAGTCATGGCACGGTCAAGCACTTTGCGAGAGAACGAGAATGTGGTTTCGTCCATATTCACAGTGCCTACGACCATGAGGTTTTGAGGGATACAGATACCTTCTTTCAGAAAACGATTACGCACATTATCATCATTCGTCAATTCACTTGTAAGCACCCTATACCAATCTTCTGCTGATTTCTCAAGAATTGGGTCGGTTGTCACTGTACCATCCTCATGGCTCTTGCGAGACTCTATCACACTCAGATATTCTGCGAAGTATTGCTCTACTGGTGCAAGGTTCATCTCGTCCAAGCACAAGAAGTATGGCGTTTCAGTATCTTCCCATGCTTTGGCGATAAATTTCAAGAATTCTCCTGCCACAAACTCAGCCTTTCCGCTGACACGGCTCACATAACCAATCAAGTCGCTTGAGTCATGCCAATTTGGTTTCACTTGCACCATTTGGAAGTTCTTTGGCTTTTGTGCCTTGTATTCATCTGTGCCTTCTTTCCAACATGCTCTTGCCAACTCTCGTACTATTCGGCTTTTACCTGTGCCGGAGATACCAGCAAGCAAAAGGAACGGTTTTGACTTGATGGCGGTGATGTAAGGGCGATACTCATTGTTTATATGTTCTTCTTCTGTTTTGTATTCTTCTGGTATCATTGAATTCCATTCAGCTGAGCGATATTGGCTTGTTTTTGAAGAATCATAAATTTTAGGTTTATCTGCATCTACAACAATTGCCTTAAAATGCAATGTGGATTGTTCTTCTATAGATATGTCATAAACAAACCAGCAACCTTCATCTTTACAATGAAGCAATTTTTGCATTTTGTTTATACATTCTTGATTAGCAATTCCATTGTATTTTATATAAGGAGCATAACTTATTATAAGTCTTCCTTCATGACTCTCGGAATGTTCACGCACAAGTAATAATACATATTGTGTATTTTCTACTTTTTCTCCATTCACAAAAACATCTGTAAATTGAGAGCACAAAAGGATCTCTCGTTTCGCAGAGCCTTTTGAAATGTCTAAATTGGTAGTGTCTGTAATACTTTTATATGTCATACCAACAAGCATGTTGACGACTTCTGGTTTGAAGTCATCAATACGACATTTTCTTTGCTTGCTTTGCCCTATGGAAGTTCCCCATGCTGGCGTTGCTGTTTTTCCTTCTATGGAAGAATTAAAAAACATTGAAGTAACATCTGTTCTCATAATAATTGCCAAAATATATGATTCAACAATATACCTACAAGGTTTACATCCCAACCATTACCTGCTCTGCGCCCTAATTTAGTATAATTGAGCGTTGGTGGGAAAAGTATTTCCCTTTTCTTTTCATCTAGTTGAAAGCCCATGAGGCGGAAATGTTCATCCAAAGATAACTTGCGAAATCTTTCTTCACCATTTTGCATCGGCTCAATGATTCTTATGACATTATGCTCTGGTGGTGTAACTGTCATACATAGTCTGTCTGCTCGTATCTTTCGATTATAAATGTCATAACACAAAGGCTCTTTAACATCAAACACATCATTATGATGTATCTCATGTATTCTCGCTATTTGTTTCTGACTTTTGTATAGCTCTGGTGCTGGATTCTTATCAAGAAAATCAGCCAAATAGCCTTTTAATTTCTTTTTATGTGGAACGATATTGAAATTCTCGGGTAAAGTTCCCAAGTATGCGAAAATCCAAAGACGTTCACGTGTTTGCGGAATCCCATAATCTTTTGAATTTAAAATAGTAAACCTTGTATCATAGCCTATTCGACGAAGCTCGTCTATTATGACATTGAATGTTGCTTTCATTCGCCCAGTAAGAAGTCCTTTTACATTTTCTAATAATATGTATTTGGGACGTTTTACCTCACATATACGAATTATATCACCAAAAAGAGTTCCTCTACCTCTTTCATCTTCTACACCTTGCCTTTTGCCTACTGTAGAAAAAGGTTGGCAAGGAAAACCACCTGTGAACATGTCAAAGTCAGGAAGATCAGGATTGGTCGGATCTAATTTGGTGATATCGCCAAGATTGGGAATATTAGGAAAGTTATAGTGATATAACTCAATTGCATCATTATCAATTTCTGAAAAACCGATAACTTTATGATTGATTTTTGCTCGTCTAAGCCCAAATGTAGCTCCACCATAGCCTGCAAATCCTTCAAAAACCCTAATAGGCTCATGTTTGGGTAGTCTATGCATCAAGTCCTCCTTTCTCTGCCCAATCTTTTAAATTATCTCTCACCACTGATAAAAAGTTGATTTCATCAGCAACATCTTCTTGCGAGAAGTTTTCCGAGAGGGTAGAAATAACCTCATTGATTTTATCAATTTGCCCTAAAAGCAATTTCTTCTTATTCTGTTCCATCATTTTTAAATTCTTCGAACCGCACTAAGTCGGTCAGTTCCACGTCTAATATTTTGGCTATCTGCATCAGATTGCCTAAGTCTGGTTGACTTGAATTGGTACACCATTTTGATATGGTTGTTTGGTCTTTACCTAATTGTTCTGCCAACCATTTGTTCGTCCGCTGCTTTTCTGCAAGAACTACTTTTAGCCTATTTAAATTTTTACTTACCATATAGTAATCGTTTCTCTTGGCAAAGATACTGCTAATTTCTCTATATAAAGAAAATCTAAATAAAATTTATAGCTTATTTGCAACAAAATGAATTAAATTCTATTGTTAAGCATGTATTTCTTGTTTTTTGCTTGATTAAAATGCGTTCATATTTGTACCAAGTAATGCTAATTTATTGACTATCAATATGGTTTATTTTCGAAGAGGTGAAGTAAGTTGCAATAGGTGATTTTATAGAAAAAAGAGGCGTGTAATCCATTAAGTTGCACGCCTCTTGTGTTTTTGAATTTCAAGTCAGTCTTATATACTTATTTTTCAGTTTGAGGATTAATGACAATGCGCCAATAGCCACCAAAGTTCGCACCTTCACGAGATAAGATACCCATAGACCGCAATTTTGCAATTTGTTTTTCTACGGCACGAGAACTTATACCAATCTTGTAAGCCATAGTTTCGGCTGACATAGAAGAATCGGAAATGACGAAATCGATAATCTTCTGTGCTGTCTTTCCTATGTTTTTAGGGGCATCTGTGCTCTCTCCGAACCTTATCTCCGAACTTTTGTCGTTTACACCGAACATTTTCGCATTTACACCGAACTTTTCGACCGAACTTTCTTCGTTTGCAGGATACTTTTTGAGGGGACTGTTTACCCTTTCGGCCACTTCTTCTACGGGTATTCTTTCGTTCTTTCCCCAATTCAGATTATAGAAATGTAGTGAAGAAAGAAGATGCTTCCGTATTGGCAAAAGCCGACACGGATTTAAGCCATGACTTCACTTTCTTACGTCCCAACATTTCCTTGAAATCATAAGCTGAACATTCCGTTATCAATGTATTGTTGCGTATCTGCATCGTTTTCTTTTTGTTGTTCGGGTATAACTCTCTAATATAGTTTACAAAGGTAAGGATAAAACCGAGGAATTGGTTAACCCCCTCGTTCCCTTTTGATCTTCATGCATTTACATTACGTAGTTTATAACAGTTATTTTATCTTTTCTTTATAACACTATTCACTACCCGTATAGAGGAAACCAGTTTATTGGTGGAAGTAAATACGTCCACATTCCACACATGGGATGAACGCCCTTTATGAACGATGGTTGCCACTGCCCTTACGGTATCTCCTTCGTGTGCAGAAGAAATATGATTTCCGCTGACTTGCATTCCCACGACAATCTCATCAGATTCGCAGATAATCATGGAGCCGAGCCCGGCAACGGTTTCTTCCAAGGCAAGGGTGGCACCGCCATGCAGAATGCCGAAGGGTTGGCGGGTACGGTAGTCGACCGGCATGGTTGCTTCTACGCGCTCATCCGAAGCGTATGTGTATTGAATGCCCAAGTTTCCCATCAATGCGTGTCGTGCCCGTTCGTTCAGTAAATCAAGAGGCACCTCTGCTGCACGCACTTCTGCCAATATTAGTTTTTCTACGGCCAGGGCCACTCCATCTTCTTCATTCGATGCAGTCACATAGTCTGCACAGACCTTTACAGAATCTTGTGAATGTCCCATAGCTACCCCCATGCCGGCCAATTGGAGCATGGTCACATCGCATACGCCATCTCCAACGGCAATGACTTCTTCCCGTGTTACTCCCAAATGCTCTAATAGGGCGCCTAACGTATTCGCTTTATTGACTCCGCAGGGCACCACCTCTAAAAAGTAAGGCTCGGAACGGAAAGCATCCAGAGTACCTGCCAGGCGTTTTTCCCAATGTTGTTCCAGCCCTATCAGAGCTTTTTCCTTGTCACTCACCAGCATGCACTTGCAAGGTGCGAAGTCTATGGCAGTAGAGAATTCATCTTCCCTGATTATCTTCAAATTGTTTAGCAGGGCTTCATTCTTTATATATTCATTGTCCGGACTATCCGTAATGAGGGTATCATCGTGGTAGGTGAAGATGGCAAAGCCGTTCTTGCGAGCTTTCTTTTCCAGATAAGGCAGCATTTCCGGATTGATGCGTCGTTCAAACAATATTTCTCCGTTCTGTGCTTTTATTATCTGGCAACCATTATAGGAGAGAACAAACCCTCCATAATTGCCGAGTTCGAGGGTTTTGGCCAGTGGCATCAGTCCATAAGTCGGCCTACCGGATGCCAAAACTATGCGCACTCCCATTTGCTGGACCTTTAGCAGAGCAGCTAATGTCCTTTTACTAATTTCTCTTTCATCATTGAGTAGCGTTCCATCTACATCAAGAACCAATAACTTATATTTCATGGCAACTCGATTTTGGGGTTATTATGTTACAAAGTTAAAAAAATGACTGTTAAAACGGTAATATTCGTTTTATTGTTTACTGAAACTTCTTTTATTTATCCTATCTTTGTCCACGTTTTGTTC
>ULXP01030291.1_pt1 | contig 19960 bp, 8 predicted proteins | sample 1961351 | NCBI WGS metagenome assembly ULXP01 (sample SAMEA4835840, study PRJEB28245) | human gut metagenome | biome: gut microbiome; material: fecal sample | place: Denmark | collected 2008 | reverse complement strand
ATACGGTCCAAATTTATCGGGCATTATTTTTCAAGTTTTTTACGGCAACGGATATCGGGTACATTATAATATAGGATACGCAAAAATACCGACTGCTCACGGAAACGATATAGCCGGTACCCTTGCCATCATAGCGGCAATACTGTGCCACTACGATGGCACGGCCCTGCCACACGGATGGCACAGCGTTGCCACTGTGATGGCACGACCGTGCCAAAGGCGATAAATAAACTGGCACTGCAAACAATTGATAAACAAACATATGCTAGCATGAAAATTTCCCCAGAGGAGACATCTAAAAGACAGGGGACTTTATCTTTTATCTAGATATCTAAAGACAGAATAAAAATCTGCCGTTTTTTTTCATATATTTGAGGTCTCATCTAAATATAAACAAATAATGAAGCACTTGAGTTCCTCTATTTTATTGGGGCTTGGGTTGTTTTCCTTCTTCTCCTGTAAAGAAGCGACAGCGCCCGCCCCTATCCTGCCCGTTCCCACGCCGGCACAAGTTGAATGGCATAAGATGGAAACATACGCCTTTGTCCATTTCGGATTAAATACGTTCAATGATCTGGAATGGGGTTACGGAAACACTCCCGCCTCCACATTCAATCCAACGGATCTGGATTGCGATCAATGGGCGCAAACAATCAAAGCCGCCGGATTGAAAGGCGTAATCTTAACCACCAAGCATCACGACGGTTTCTGTCTATGGCCTACCGCCACAACCGAATATAGCGTAAAGAATTCTCCTTGGAAAGATGGCAAAGGGGATATGGTAAAAGAACTATCCGATGCTTGTAAGAAACACGGGCTGAAATTCGGTGTCTATCTCTCCCCTTGGGACAGAAACAGTGAGAATTACGGACAACCGGGGTATGTAGAGAAATTCCATGCCCAATTACATGAATTAGTCTCCAACTATGGCCCGTTGTTCGAATACTGGTTTGATGGGGCAAACGGTGGCAATGGCTGGTATGGCGGCACGAATGAAACCCGTGCTATAGACGCCAAGACCTATTATCAATATGAGCGGGCACGAGACACGATCAAGGCGCACCACCCGGACATCATGGTTTTCGGAGGGACAGTACCCGATATCCGCTGGATCGGTAACGAGGAAGGTTGGGCCGGTGATACCCAATGGAGCATCTTCGCCCCGGAACCCTCCATGCCTACTTTCCAACAGAGTGTATGGGGAGATGAGAACGGACCGATGTGGCTAGGTGGAGAATGCGATGTATCTATCCGTCCGGGATGGTTCTATCACTCCCGGGAAGATCACCAAGTCAAATCTCTGGCAAAATTAGTCGATCTTTATTACCGAAGCGTCGGGCATAACGCCAATTTCCTATTGAACTTCCCCGTAGCGTTGAACGGAAAAATAAGTCCGGTAGACTCCGCCCGTGCCGTACAATGGTATCAAACCATCCAAAATGACTTTAAGGAGAATCTGTTGAAAGGATGTTACGTACAAGCGAGCAATAAAAGAGGACGTAATTTTAGTCCCAATAAGGCAGTAGATGGGGATTGGGATACCTATTGGGCTACGGACGATGGAGTAACCAGTGGTTCATTGACTTTCACGTTAACCCATCCTACCGATGTAAACCGCTTGGTAATACAAGAATATATCCCATTAGGACAACGAGTACGCTCGTTCAATATCGAACTCGAGCAAGGGGGTAAATGGATTCCGGCACAGACTGTGGATTCTACGACAACTGTCGGCTATAAACGAATTGTCCGTTTCCAGACTGAGAAAGCGGAGAAGATACGCATCAACTTCACGGACGCCCGCGGGCCGCTTTGTATCAATAACGTGGAGGCATACCTTGCCCCCGCCTTGGTGACCGAGCCAACGATTGCCCGTAATATCAATGACGAGGTAACCATACAGGCCGGGGATAAAGGCTCCGAGGTTCATTATACCACCGACGGTTCAGATCCGACCAAGGACTCACCGCTTTATCAGGCGCCATTCGCTTTCGCTCAAAAAGGAACTGTCAAGGCGATTGCCTATGATCCGACTTTCGATACAGTCAGTCCGGTTTCCGCGCAAACGTTCGATATTCCTGCTTGTGATTACACGATCGTATCACCGAAAGATGAGAAAACCAGCCTGATCCTAGACGGAAACGGCTACACGACCTACTATTTGCCACAAGGGAAACAAGAGTTAGTCGTACAATTAGCGAAAGAAATGCCTATATCCGGATTCCGCTACACCCCGAACCAAGGACGTGACGCAAGCGGTCATATCTCCAACTATCAATTATATATTAATGGAAAGAAGGTGGCCGAAGGCGAATTCTCCAATATCAAGGCTAACCCGATCGAGCAAGTCGTACATTTCCCGATAACGAAAGGTAACCAAATCCGTTTGGTCGCAACCCGTATCGTAGATAATAAAAAGCAAGCGGGTATCGGTGAATTCTCGGTAATTACGGAAAAATAAAGAATATCTAATAAAAGCAGAAGGGACCGCCTCGAAAACCTAATTTCCCGAGGCGGTCCCTTTTTATTTATTCATCGATCCTTTATTTATCCTTGAAGGTATCGGTTCATTTGTTTATACACGGCACGTATATCCAACGGCTTAGATATATGAGCATTCATACCGGCTTCCCTACTTTTCTGCACATCCTCAGCGAATGCGTTGGCTGTCATAGCGAAGATAGGAACCTTTTGAGCATCAGAACGCCCCAATGCCCGGATACATCGGGTAGCCTCATAACCATCCATATGCGGCATCTGCACATCCATCAATATCAAATCATAATATCCTTCGGCAGATTCCTTAAACTTCTCTACGGCCTGCACCCCGTCCTCAGCGCTCTCCACCGAAGCACCGGTAGCTCCGATCAATTCCTCCGCAATCTCCCGGTTAAGCTCGTTGTCCTCAACTAATAAGATCCGTTTACCTTTGAAATCATAATCAATCACATAACAATCTTTCGCAAGATCATCCCTCCCATTGATGTCGGAAAAACGAGCGAGTTCACCCGACTCTTTTACTTTGCCGAAAGGCAAATCAACCGTGAATGTGCTACCACTCCCCTGCACGCTCGTCACATGTATACTACCACCCATCAATTGCGTGAAACGCTTAACAATAGAAAGCCCAAGCCCCGTACCTCCATATTTATAAGTGACATCCACATTTTCCTGTTCGAACGATTCGAAGATTTTATCATAATTCTCCTCGGCTATACCACATCCCGTATCGATTACCTCGAAACGAAGGTAAACATTCTCTTGATCCTCACCTGTTTTAGATACCCGAAGTTTAATTATTCCCTTGGCCGGCGTAAATTTCAACGCATTCGATAACAGGTTAGAGAGAACTTGATTCAAGCGCAAGGAGTCTCCTATAATCTGTACTTCCAGATCACTAGCCAATACCGTCTCATAGCTGATCCCTTTACTCTTGGCCTGCTCGCCATACAGATTTTCAAAGTCCTGCAAGAATGCCCGGAAATTAAAGCTCTCATGTCGAAGTTCCACTTTTCCGCTTTCTATCTTCGACATATCCAGCACGTCGTTAATGAGAGCGAGAAGATGCTTGGAAGACATGATTACTTTCTCAAGACAGTCCTTTATCTTATCGGTATTATCTATGTTTTGCATGGCGATAGTACTCATACCTACAATTCCGTTCATCGGCGTACGGATCTCATGACTCATCCGGGAAAGAAACTCGCTCTTCGCCAAGTTAGCCGCCTCAGCCCGTTTCAGGTTGCCCTGTATCACGGTCGCTTTCATCCGGGCCCCTATAGCCAGCAGTAATGCCGTAAATAGCACCGACAGGACAAACATCACGATAAACATGAATTGTAAGGGATTCGCATATATAAAGTCCGTAAGAGAAAATTCACTCACGCCGATAGATTCCAGATTCCGATTGCGTATAACAGTCCTCTCGGACTCAGAAAGATTATTGATCGCCTTGTTGAGTATGGTAAGCAAATCCGGATCGACCGGGATAGGCAACGCGAAACTTATCGTACTCTGATCATTGACCAACGTTACGGGAGCAAGATTCGTAAAATGATAGCGCAAGATATCCTGTTCCATCCTAGAGGACAAACCATAAATAAAATCAGCCTCACCATTATTGACAGCAAATAACGCCTCCTTAATACTCGGATAGAACCGTATCTTCTCCACCGATATACCACTCGGCAATCGTTGATTTTCCACTAAGGCTCCAACCAGACCCGGTGCGGGATAACTACATGCTTTATTGCGCACTATGATATTGTTAGCACTCACATAAGAGGCTGAAAGCGCAAGTCCTAGCTGGGCCGCATCGTTCTCATCTCCCAAGAAAAAACCTAAGATATCGGCATCCCCTTGCTGTATCAAACGGATCGCATCAGCATAATTTTTCGCATATACATACGAGAATCGTAGCCCTGTGAAACTTTTAATCTCATCCAGTACATCCGCCATGATACCCGTATGGTTCTTCAGCGGCGTTTCTTTACAATACAAAGGATACCAATTCTCAGGTACGGCTACCGTGATCGTTTTCCTCTCATTGACATACTCCAGATCCCGGTCGCTCAGTTGGATGTTTACGAGCCGGTCTGGGAAATTAACGGCATAACGTTCCGCCGCAAAATTAGGATTGGCATCCAATATCCGTTCCAAAGCCATATTCAAACCATCCAAGACTTCTTTATTACCCGGATTGGTCACGATATAATAAGGCTGAGAGTCATATGCCACGACTACACGGACAGAATCGCTAATATGGGCAACATTATTTAGTAACAAATCGATCTCACCTTTAGCCAGATAGGGATATAACCCGATTTTCCCCACCATATCTTCCTGTTTGTAATATCGGATATTACAATACAATCCGTTGATAGCCATAAACTCTTTGAGACGGCGAATGTTCTCCCTTGCATTCTCATACACACCGATGGTTTTACCATTCATACTCTCCAAATCATAACTATGGATAGAGCGATCATCAGATCGGGCAAGTAATAATGAACGGCTATATCCCATATTATAGTTCGGATAAGCATAATATTTCTCTAAAGCGGGTATATAATAGTTTCCACCCATCAACTCGTACTTACCCTCAACAAATTCATTCAACATAGCCGGTCCCTTCGTATCTATGTACTCGTATTCCCAACCGGTATATTTGGCGATCTCATTGAGATAATCTACGAGCATACCATGATGAGTACCATCTTCGGCCGTCCAACTCATGCCATCTACCTGCGGAAAGGCAACCCTAAGTACACGTTTTTCACTTGTCCGCACTAACACAGACAAATTAAACGCTAGCATTATAAATACTAACAAACCTATAGCTATACCATGACTCACATATCTCTGAAGTAAGTTCATTATAATGTATATCTTTTATTACCGGCTTTTCCGATGATAACAACCCCCATAACCCTCCGCAAAACAACTGTTTATTTTGGATGTACGCAAATATACTACTTTTTATATCACAGCGGATTATAAAATAATTGATTTTTAAGAGAAGATACTATAAAAACAGAAGGGACCGCCTCGAAGGTAAAACACCTCGAGGCAGTCCCTTTCCTAAATCCCAACAAACTTTTATCCCATCGAACTATTGATTACCTGTGTGGTTTTCTCAAAACTCTTCCTTAAGACCTCCTTTACATCCATGGTTTCCCAATATCCCTTATTAAAAAGCTCTACGGATAACCCACCCCGGAAACCGGAGTCGTATAGCAAAGGAAGTACTTTATTAAACGGGCAAATACCATCTCCCGGAAACACCCGATCCGAATCTCTCAACTCCGTACGAGGAGGCAACTCCGGATAATCGTTGATATGAAAAACCGGAAGGATCTTCCCATTTATCAAGCGTAAACTATCAAAACTATTTCCTCCTCTGTACAAATGGTAGAAATCCAATAAGACGGAAGCCCGCGAATGCCCGGAGGCGATCGCTATCGCCATGGTATCCGATAATTGATTCAGAACCCCGGCCCCCCATAGTTCCAATATCGGAGTGACACCCATCTCATCCCCTAAATCCAGTATCGCCCGATAGCGTTCGGAATACTCCGGCAACCGTGTACGATCCAATTGAGTAACTCCTTGAGCAGGAGCGGCGATAAATTTACCGCCCAATCCCGCTACCATCTCCATATCATGCCGCATTTGGTTTAGCCCTTCCTTCCGTTTCGAAGGATCATCGGCAAACCACGAGGCAAAACCGATCATATTCTCCAATAAAAGTCCGGAGCCTTCCAGCTGACGCCTGAGTGTCTCATAAGTTCCCCCTTGCTTTACGAACGCATCCACATCACGGGTCCATAACTCAATTCCCTCAAAACCAGCCTCGGCACATAAATCAATCTGTTTTTGAACAGGAAGTTTATAACCCGCTATCGTAGAGACATTGAGACAGACACGGAAAGGACGTTTCGAAGAGGATGCTTCGGGTGATGGCTCCTCTTTTTTCTTCGGAGCGCAAGAAGCCAAGCCTGCGAACGTACTGCCCAAAACCGCCAGACCGGTAGTCCGAAGCATATTACGTCTTGAAATCTTTTTCTCAAGCATAACACTCTCGTTTTAAATTAAACCTCCAAAGATTTACGGGCCTCCCGATCCGGATCATTCCGAGCCTCACACGTATTATTCAAGATCATCACCTCTCCATTTTCTTCCGTGTATTTCGGCCAAGCGGGTAACTCTCCTCCGTTCGGATCTCCTGTCCGCATGAAATTCAACAAAGCGCCAGACATCTTATCTGACAACGCACGAGGTACCTTACCTCCACCCGTATGAGTAAACATCCGATCCGTATTTTTAAACCAGAAACAGATATCCGAGCAATGGAACGCACGCATACGGTTATTAAACAAGGGCGGACACCAGCCAAACCAAGCTACATACACAGGCTGGCCTTGCTTTAATTTTGCGTTAGCCGCCTCAACCACTCGTTGACGGGAAGACAAAATCATCGCCCAAAGCTCCATCGGAGTCTTATCCGGGAAATTCTTGGCGAAAGCCTTCACGATCGATTCCGCTTTATCACCATATTGACTTCTCAGTTTCTCGATCACACCGTCTTGAGTGATTTTTTCCAAGGCCGCATCCGCCCTGTTCGGGTTCCATTCATGGAAAGTCGTACAGAATATCATCGGGACGACAGGAGACTCCAAATGGCTCTCACCGGAGTAGAATACACCGGCCGGAATATTCCGGTCATCAGCAACAGGGCCAAAAGTCCGTCTCATGCTAATCCCTTGATCTTCCCAGCACTTTTTACAAGCCCTATCCGCTATATCCAAATATTCCCGCCAAGGTATTCTTTGCAATTTATCCAGTTGGGAAGCGGTCAGCCCCGCTTCTCTCAAAATATATTCTCCCACCTTCCGGGTCATCACCTGATCGGAAGCTCCTACCGTAGATCCACTTAAAGCCACGGCTCTATGGATCAAACCTTTTGCCGCCGGCATAGCGGCTACTGTACAGACCTTAGAACCTCCTCCGGATTGTCCCATAACCGTTACGTTCCCGGGATCTCCACCGAAATTGGCGATATTATCATGAACCCATCGCAAGGCGGCAATAATATCTAACATCCCCACGTTTCCGGAATCCTTATACGCTTCTCCACCAACACCAGATAAGTCAGAGAAGCCAATCGGCCCCAACCGATGATTAATGGAACAGAATACGATATTTCCTTCCCGGCTTATATTCTCTCCATGATATCCATCCTGCTCGATCCCACTACCATTTGTAAAACCGCCGCCATGCAGCCACACCAATACGGGACGTTTCTTACCATCCGCAATGCCCGGTGTCCATACATTTAAATATAAGCAATCCTCACTCACATCCCAGTAGTTCCAATGATCGGCAAAAGTTCCGTAATTATTGGGCCACCGGTTCTCCATACGTTGCGGCGCCGTATTCCCATAAAAAACCGCAGGTCTCACATCTGTCCACGGCTCTGGCTTTTGGGGAGGCATAAAGCGATTTTTTCCCGACGTATCAGCCCCATAAGGAACCCCCAAGAACGTATATACATGATTCAGCAGATATCCCTGCACCTTCCCATACTCTGTCTGGGCAATGGCGATATCGTCACCGATAAATAAAAACTGTCCATCCTCTCCTTCCTTGACGTTTTGTTTAAGGGAGGAATCCCCGGACGGGGCACATGAGGAAGCCGTTACCAAGCTTCCCATGCTTAAAGAGGCTGTGCCCAGTCCTAGGTTTTTCACGAATTGTCGTCTATCCATATGCATAAAAACACAACTATTAATATCCCGGATTCTGTTTCCAAGATTGGTTTTTCGTAATCTGATCGTATGGTATCGGGAATAAATCACGCGAATTATTATTCAAGGCTTCCTTAAATGTCCAGCTACCTTTAGCGAACTTATCCCAACGAACCAAGTCTTGACGACGCCAACCTTCCCAAGCAAATTCACGGCCACGTTCATTGATCAACTCATCCAACGTTAATGTTTCCGGAGTATACACGGGCTGATTTGCCCTTTCACGTATTAACTGGAATGCAGGTTCCGCACACAAAGCTGATAAAGTAGCGGCATTACCACCTCTCAAAATAGCTTCAGCCTTCATATAATAGATATCAGCTAAACGATATAAAACAAAATCATTGTTCATATTACCAGTCATACCCAACTCATATTCATACTTCTGAATACGAGCACCTTCCCAACGATAAGCGGCATTAATAGAAGATACCTCAATAGTCAATTCCAATTGTTTTCCCGGATTATCACCATCCTCAACAGGCTCTCCCGTGACCTTATCATAAATCAAACCGTAAATAAAAGTCGCCTTTTTCCGGGTATCGTCATCTTTATATAAAGCAAGGAAGTCCGGAGTAGCGCAACCTCCATTCCAACCGCCCACATTTATACCCCACATCTGGCGAGACTTGGGATGTCCGGAGAATTTATGGAAATGAAACTCGTAGTCTCCATTTGAATTGATACCATTTTGCATCGGTACCACGAAAATATTTTCTTTACAAGACTCATTCGCCACTTTAAATGGAGCGGAGAAATCAGATACGACCTCATAATATCCAGAGTTAATCACTTTATCGCAATACTCTATCACTTTATTCATATCGTCCTTATCGTAAGAAGAGGCCCCTTTGAACACCTTTGCGTTCAAATATAGTTTTGCCAACATCGTATAAGCCATCGATTTCGTACATCTTCCATAATTCTCGGCAGACGGAGCGTCATCCAAATATTCCATATTATCTAAGATACAATCTACGACTTTCTGATAAAGCTCAGGACGGCTTGTCTGAGGAGAAGCCGTGATTTCACTCTCATATGTATCGATATAAGGAACATTCCCGAATAAATCCAGTAAGATAGAATAATAGAAACATCTCAAGATGACAGTCTCCGCACGATATTTATTATAGATATCGACATCCATCTCCTCTTTATATGTATCCAAGTCGTAAACCACACGGTTACATGTCGTTATTCCAGAAAATACGGAAATCCACACATTATTCAATGCATCCAGATTGTATTGCCATTGATGACGATGGAAATCCTGCCATACCCCTCCGTCATACCAGTCATTACCCGGCGCACGAGTCGGAACAACACATTCATCCGAGGAAACAGTCTGCAACCCCCATACTCCCCAGTGATTCTGATAAGCCTGCAATTCCGCATAGGCAGCACCTACCGCTTGCGGAATCAAAGAAGGATCCGCATAAAAGTCATTTGATACCATTTGTCCCGTCGTATCTTCATCCATATCCGTACAAGAAGGAGCGATAACCAAGAAACAAATCATTGATACTATATATATTAAACTATATTTTTTCATAACCTTCGATATTTAGAGTATCCATTAAAACGTAACATTCAAACCAAGAATAAAAGAACGGCTAGCCGGATAATAACGAGTCCTCTCAATACCCATATTATCTAATCCTACCATATCAACCTCCGGGTCGATACCCTTATAGCCTGTGATCGTAAACAAGTTCTGACCAGTCAAGTACAAACGTAAGTTTTGCATGAAACCTAATTTCTTCACCGGCACATTATAACCCAATGTGATATTGTCCAACTTCACAAAAGAACCATCCTCCAAATAATAACTAGAGGCTTGAGCCGCATCTTGCAACGGGATATCCATTGCCGAAGCCAACATATTCTTCTCCTTTCCAGCCACATTCCGATTCTCCAATGCCATACGGCTTACATTATATACATCATTGCCTACGACAGCACGGAATGTAAACGATAAATCGAAGTCACGATATTTAAACTCGTTAGTCCATCCTGCTATAAAATCAGGTTGCGCATTACCTACGATCTCACGATCCTCATTATATGTAAAGTCACCACTACCATCGACATCCTTGAATTTCCATTTACCATCTTCCGTAAATCCCTCGAATACCGGCAAATAAAAATCACCGACCTTGCCACCCGGGACCAAACGAATCAATGGAGTCGAGTTCATACCTCCTAAATCACCATCCGACAAATAACCGGTCTCAATCCAGTCAGTCTGGAAAGTCTCATTACTTAATTTGTCCAATTTATTCGTGTTAAATGAAAAGTTAATAGAACTAGTCCATGAGAAGTTCTTATTCTGCACCGGGGTTCCGGAAACAGAGAATTCCAGACCTTTACTTGTAGCGTCGCCAACATTCGCCAACATAGAAGAATATTGATAAGGAGGAGTCGGAACCTTATATTTATACAACAAATCTGAAACCTTACGGGTATACAAATCAACGGTCACGTTCAAGCGGTTATTCAACGCTGCAAAATCAACACCTAGATTCCATTCGCCTTTCCGCTCCCATTTCAAATCCGGATTCTGGTTCTGTGTCGGCCCATAAGCATTGATCCATTGTTTAGAAGTATGATCATAAAAACGGCCTACCACTCCCATCATCGACAAAGACAAATAATTATCTGAAGGCATATTTCCTGTCACGCCATATCCCAAGCGCAATTTCAAATCGTTAATCCAGCTAGCGCTTTCCATAAAAGCCTCATTACCGATAGACCAACCGACACTTACCGCAGGGAAAGTTCCCCATTTATAATCCGCACCTAAACGAGTAGAACCCTCACGTCGTACAGACGCTGATAACAAGTAACGATTTCCCCAGTTATAATTTACACGGCCGAAGAACGAAACCAAATTATCTTGAGAAACCGAACCATCCATCATGCTTTGGCTAGGGTTATTAATCAAGTTACTACCCGCACCCAAATTATAGTAAGAATATACATCCGAATCAAAATTCGAGTTATTCATACCAAATGATTCCCGATAGTTATGCTCATAGGTATACCCACCTAATACCACCAAATGATGTTCTCCAAAAGATTTTACATAGTCGATCGTCGTCTCCAGTGTTTTATTAAAACGAGTATTAAAACTCCGAGATGCTGACCCGAAACTAGAAGTGTTAAATACCTCTCGTGAGGTATAAGTACCCTTATTTATATCAGAGTATTTCAATGAGCCAAAAGCTTGCGCACGAAGTCCTTCCAAAATGTTCCAAGTTACACGAGCAGACCCTTGGAAAAGTCCGCCTTTTGTACGACGGTCACGCTGCATAATATAAGCCACCGGATTTGAATATCCCTGAATATCCAGCGCATAATACCCTCCGGCATCTATCGTTCCCGTCTCGTCGTATACGGGTGCCGTAGGATTATAATAATACGCATGCTTAAAAGCGGAATAATCATCATAGCTGGAATTCTCACCTTCCCGGTCAAAACGACGATAAGTAGCGTCGTATGCTATTTGAATCTTTTTATCGAATAAATTCTGATTAGCGGAAAAACGAGCGATCATCTCATTGAACCCTGACTTAAGAGCGATACCTTGATTATTTCGATAAGATACAGAAGCCCGGTAATTAAAATCGGTCGTACCTCCTGTCAATGCCAAGTTATGCGAATGGGAGAACGGAGTTCGGGTAATCTCATCCATCCAATTCGTATCATATCCCCGGTCGTTTCCCCCATTTGCCAAAAACTGGTCACGATCCATGACTTCCAATTGATTGGCTATGGAAGAGATAGACATATATCCATTGTAGGTAACGCTCATCTTCCCGGCAGAACCTCGTTTTGTCGTAACCAAGATAACGCCATTCGTTCCACGGGTTCCATATATCGCCGCCGCTGAACCATCCTTCAATACATCGATACTTTCAATATCATCTTGTGGAATAGCGGATAAATCCCCTTGAGGAATACCATCAATGACGATCAACGGAGAAGTATTACCGGTTAAGGATGAAGTTCCGCGTAATTGGAACTTATACTCTCCATTCGGGTCGCCGGCATTTGGTTTGGATATATTCAAACCTGCCACTTTACCTTGCAACATACCCATTGGGTCAGACTGTACGCCCTTAATCAAGTCTCCCTCCTTCAAGCCTGCAACAGAGCCGGTCAATTCTTTCTTTTTCTGAGAGCCATATCCCACGGCTACCACTTCTTGAAGTCCGATACTTTCTTCCTCCAAGCTCACATTTATCGTGTTCTTGCCATTTACCGGAATCTCCGCGGTCTTATATCCAATATAAGAAACGATCAATACGGCATTTGATGATACATTCGAGATCTGATACATACCGCTTATATCAGAAATCGTACCGTTAGTCGTTCCTTTCACCGCTACATTGGCGCCAATGATCGGTTCGCCTGTCATAGATTCCTTTACAACTCCTTTTACTGTAATCGTTTGCGCCATCATGGGAAAGAATAACGCCAAACTAACGATCAAAAACAGGGCCTTTCGAAGCCATACTTCCTTTTTTTGATTTTCCATAACTCATTCATTTAAAGTTGACATTGTTTTTACAAAAAACGACCGGAGATCTCAATGTGCTGTAATTCAATTCGTATGGTAATGGTTATATATAATAGAGTATTAAAATCCACCGGTCGTTGTTTTTAAGCATTCAATCGCATTAAACTTTCGGGAATTGCCACGGGCTTCTATAGCTCCGCTTCAAATACGCGTCCGCTTTCGGATTATCCACAAACTTACGAGCTTGCGGATCATACACAACACGAGTTCCCGTCAAATATGAGATATTAGCCATATGGGCTAGGATCGTCGCGAAAGCCCCTTTCTCGATCGGGCTGTTCGTCTCAATAGATTTATTTAATATACACTTACACCAATTCGTCGCATGGGCCTCAATACCACCATCCTCGAACTTCCCGACAAGCTGGGCACGGTCGGTTAGTAACTCACCCTCCCGATTCTTCTCTGGAATCAATTCATAACCTTCACGATTACATACTAAGGTAGCTTTACTTCCGACCCAAGCTACCCCTTGATCCCGATTATAGAGATGAGCGACTTGTTGGGCCCATTCTATATGGAAATTCTTATACTGAAAGATCGTTGTCTGGCAACTGGGAGTCTCATTAAAAGAGGTAGGATCTTTATAAGCCGTAGAGAATACCGCCTCCGGATATTCACGGTCACACAATCCTAACGCTTTCAATCCATCGAACGCAGAGTCTATCCAATGCACTCCCCAGTCGGTTTGCTGACCGCCTCCATAATCCCAAAAACCACGCCATCCACGAAAACGGTAATTATTAAATGGACGCTCGGGAGCCGGGCCCAACCACATATTGTAATCTAATGTAGAAGGAACCGGAGAATCCGCTACGGCCGGACGTGGGTCCGTCGATTGGCAAAGCCATAGCTGAACTTTATAAACATCCCCCAACACACCGGATTTCAATATCTCATTAGCCGCCAAGAAATATCGTTGACTAGTCTGCCATAAGCCAGTTGTTACCACCCCTTTATATTTCTTTTGGAAATCCATCATCGAATGGCACTCCGGAATCGAATTACCAACCGGCTTTTCCACATAAATCGCCTTGCCCGCTTTTAAAGCCTCAGCGAAGATGTAAGGATGCCAATGATCCGGTGTTGCGATAATGACCCCGTCGATATCCTTATTTGCCAAGACTTCCCGGAAGTCACTATATGCCTTGATCGAAGTCGTTTGGTTCGGAAAGTCTTTTTTGAAACGTGCGATCTGCTCATCAAGTCTCACTTTGTTCACGTCGCACATGCCCACACAATGTACCCACGGATTATCAGTCAAAGCCCCTTGCAAATCACGGCATCCCATACCGACACCTATTACAGCGATATTCACCCGCCCATTTATAGTCTCTTCCTTATGAGAGACGGTAGGAGCTGCCGATGCCAAAAGAGGTGAGATACCTAAGCCGGCGGCCAACATCGTCGAGTTCTTTAAAAAATTCCTACGTGTAGTCATAAATCATTATTTTAAGGTTATACAATTTATAAATTACGAATCCATATATTACGGAAAGCCACTTCCACTCCATGATCTTGTAAGCTTAATGGCAGACGGCCATGCGCTACATATTTAGGTAAACCGGTATATGGGGTCGTTCCTTTCAGTACATAATTATTCTGTACTACGATACCGTTCAATACCACGGTAATCATAGCGGGAGATTCCAATTCATCGTTTGTCCCGAAACGGGGAGCTTTCCAATAAATATCATAAACCTGCCACTCATTTGTCTTCGTGAAAGCATTTACCAACGGTGCGCTTTGCTTATAAATACTGCCGACCCAGCCATTCACATACGTAGGATTATCCTCACAATCCAAAACCTGCACCTCATAACGGCTTTGTAACATAATGCCACTATTACCTTTCATCTGTAATGTATTATCCTTTCCCGGTGTAGGGGTCTTGAACTCGATATGTAACTGGCAATCTCCAAAATAATCTTTTGTCCGGATCGATCCGGTCCCGGAAGCCACAATCATCGCCCCATCCTTTACGGTCCATTTAGCGGGACCTCCATCTTTTCCCGCAGATTCCCACATAGAAAGATCTTTTCCATCAAACAGGATGATCGCATCGGAAGGAGCACCAGTTCCTACACCCGGCTTTACCTTAGGAGGAACCGGATAATACCATTCAGTACTCTCAGGTTTCCATCTTTCCGGTGGTCTTTGTTGTTGATTACTTTGTTGGGCGCTCATAAAAAACGCTCCACATAAAAGACTGATAAGAACAATCATTTTTTTCATGCTACATAGTATTAAATTAATGTTTCTATTTTCGCTCTATGAACAAGCTGCCGCAAATGTATCACGCATACGAAAATTCCTCTTTTTCTATTTTATCAAAATCGTTTCCGATTGTCGCATAATACAAGTTCCAGCCTGTTTCCCCCGGTCATTGAGAAAATCGTATCAAGAATGAGACAATTTTACATGGCGAAGCAAGCCATACCCTTCCGTCATATTCCGTCTTCTCTCCCGGATTTCCTCCAAGGTTTGTAGATTCCCGATAGAAGGCATCTCATTTCGTCTAGCGTTATCCAAAAATTTCCACGCATACTCGGAAGCGATAGCGGAATCACGCATCAGTGGTAGGCGGGAATTAAAAACACCGGTCCGTACGGAATCCGCAAACAAATCACATAGCGTACTTATATTTTTCCCTCCATAGGGCTTCTCGATCCGGTGTGTTTCATTAACACCTCTCAACTCCACAACCGCAGTCTTAAAATCATGACTCATCCGGGCGATTCCTTTCGTTCCTATTACATCTATGTAAGAGTTATGCGTTTGGTCTTTCGATAATTGTCCATACACATGCCCTTGTGTTATATCAAATACCACCCCGTTCTCAAATGTCCCGTGACATTGCAACCACCAAGGTTCGGGATAATCCCACATCCGGATCGCCTGCGCATGCCATGTCTTATACTCGCATCCGGCATACCACCGGGAAATGTCCACATAATGCATTCCGCAATCATGAAAAGACGGACCTTCATATTCATGACCTTCACCCGGAGCCAACCCCGGAGTCATATGGCAAATGCGAATGATCGCCAAATCTCCGATCTCTCCTCTCCGGATAAATTCTTTAATCGTATTATGGTACCAAGAATTACGCAAATACAAATTAACGGTCGAGAACAAACTTGAGTTTTCCACGCATTTCACGACCTCCCATTCATGCTCGATCGTATCTGCGACCGGTTTCTCTGAGATGACATGCTTGCCAAATGCCATTGCCTTCTTAATTTGCCTCAACCGGGAATCCGCCAATGTAAATAAACCGACCACTTGTACTTCCGGGTCCTCGAATACAACTTGCTCATCCGCTACGATTCGGGATGTCGGCGACTTTCTCCTTGCCAAATCTCGTGCCTCTGGGTCCGTATCGCAGATGTAAAGTACCTCCCATTGATCGCTCTTCCGCATCTCCTCCAAATAAAATCCACCCATGCGACCAAAGCCTATTATACCTACTTTTACTTTTTGATTCATATTCTATCTTTTAAAGATTCACACTGTTTTTGCCAAAATTAAAGCCCCTTGAATCAAACAGTATTGCACTTTTCTCTCAAAATTATTACCTATCGTCTCAACAAACAGTCTTGCAAGGAACGGCTTTTAAAGCCAAAAACTGAAGTCTGGACATTGAAACAAAATGAAAAACAATGATACGATACTGCTATGGAAAGTCTAGGAAAAGGCTTTATATTGCGCATGAAATACAAGGGAGATCTATGAAAAAAAACTTGATGAATTATTTATACGTCCTATTATTTGTAGTAACCGCAATAGAGCTCAACGCCCGGTCATACTACTTTAAATCCTATGAGATAGAAGATGGATTAAGCAATAATAACGTGACATGTTGTGTGCAAGATCATTATGGCTTTATGTGGTTTGGAACACGGGACGGGCTCAATCGATTTGACGGGAACAAATTCCATATCATAAAAAATCAAACCAAGCAGAGAGGAACTTTAATAAGTAGCTGGATTACCGACTTGGCGATAAGCCCTTCCGGTGAACTCTGGGTGGGTACTAATATGGGAGTACAAAAATACGATTACCAAACCGATACTTTTTCCTTGATAAAGTTCACGAAAGGAATCGGCTGTACCTATCTGGAATTTGATCACCAAGGGAATCTGTGGATGCTGTTATCCGGCTTTTCCCTTATTAAATATAATGAGCAATCCGAGCTACACCAAAACTACCTGTATAAGGATAGTGATCCGATCACCTCTTTCTATATCACCCCCCAAGATCAGATCTGGGGCACCACGCTAAACGGCAATGTCGTCCTCTTAGACCCGACCGATAACAAATTCATCCCTCTAAATATCCATAACGGTAGCGACACCCTACATATAGATAATATGACGACTCTATGGGCATCCCCGTCCGATAATACATTACTGATAGGTACAAGCGATAACGGAGTCAAACAAGTCAATATACAAACAGGTGTTTGCCGAAATGTTCTTACCCAGCAAAAGAACAGCCCCCTCTATACCCGGGATATTTTCCAAGTGACAAACGACGAGGTATGGATCGCCACCTACAACGGTATCTATATCTACCAAATCCCCTCAAACAAGACCTTTCACATAGAACAAGACAAATGCGATCCATATTCACTATCCAATAACGCTATCAAACAGTTTTGCAAGGACCGGGAAGGTGGCTTATGGATCTGTACGGATAATGGGGGCATTAATTACCTTCCCCCTTATCTCAAATTCAAGAAAGACTACAATATACCCGGGCAAAAAACAATTAACGGTGATATTATCCATGATATTTGCCAAGACGCTAACCATAATATATGGATAGGAACCGAAGATGCTGGTCTCAATAAACTCGACATCCGTACGCAAACCTATAAGAACTTCCAAGATAAAGACGGTCTTTCCCAAAGCTGTATCCACGGGCTTACCGTGATTGGAGACTATCTATGGATCGGGACACACGCTAACGGGGTAGACGTGATGGATATCCGTACGGAGAAAATCATCAAGCATTATACGATCGCCCCGAATCCTTACGCCTCCCAAAACGATATCATCGTATATCTCTATAAAACCCGGAAAAATAACTTGCTCATAGCTACGGCATCCGGCATGTATCAATATAATCCGGAGAAAGATATTTTCGAGCCTCTCGATCAATTCCCCGGTAATTGCAGGATACAAACGATCTTCGAGGATCACGAAGGGGTTATATGGGCCGGAACATTCAATATCGGATTATATTATTTCGACCCAATCCGGCAAAAACACGGCGAATTTAAATTGGATTCCATAAACACGAACGCCAACCGGACGATCAATCACATCCATGAGGATACTAAAAACAATCTATGGTTCGCTACCGGAAACGGAGTGAAAATGTACGACCGGAATTTAAAGAGTACGACAAGATACACGACTCAAGACGGCCTACCCAGTAACGTCATTTACCGGATCGAGGAAGACCCTAAAGGCCACATGTGGATCAGTACCACAAATGGCCTGGCCGTACTTAACCCTGTCAATCAAGAGATCAAGGTGTTCAAAAAAGAACATGGGCTCCTGTCCAATCAATTCAACTATAACTCTTCTTTAAAAGCTAAAGACGGCAAATTATATTTCGGGACCTTGAAAGGCTTGGTCCGGTTCCACCCCGATAATATCCAACAGTTCTCTATCCAACCGAAGATTTATATGACACAAATCAATTATTCGGACCCCGACCATAATCTATTGAGGCAAAAAGACATCACTTTTAAAAAAGGGATCACCTTAGAACATAATCAGTCCACATTCTACATCGACTACACATCATTAAGCTACCAAGCCCCCAACCTCACCCAATACGCCTATTGCATGGAAGGGTTAAGTTCCAAATGGTATCATGTGGTGGGCGAGAACCGGGTTTATTTCACGAAACTACCGCCCGGTAATTATACGTTTAAGGTGAAGGCGGCGAACCTGTCCGGTATTTGGAATGATGAGCCGGCGATGTTCCAGATTACGATCCTTCCCCCATGGTGGCTCTCTACCAAGGCGTTAATCCTATATGGGATTATCGCTATCGGATGCGTAGTGTTGCTGATCTTTATCATTTCCCGGCATAATAAGGCCAATATACAGCAGAAAATACAGGAGTTCGAGAATGAAAAGGAGAAGGAGCTTTATCAAGCTAAGATTGATTTCTTCATCAATATCGCTCATGAGATACGTACGCCCCTGACTTTAATTAAAAGTCCTCTGGAGAAAGTAACACGGGACATCAAGCTATCTCCCAGCGCAAAGAATTATCTGACAATTGTGGATAAAAACGCGAACCGGCTACTGGATCTGGTGAATCAACTACTGGATTTCAGGAAGACGGAAATCGAGGGATATAAACTAAACTTCATACATACGGACATCATCGCATTGATGCAAGAGACCTTTGAGCGTTTCCACGACACGGCGGAGCAGGAGGCATTGCAAATGATTATCGAGTGTAACGTGAAATCTTTCTACGCCTTTATCGATAAGGAGGCTTGCACGAAGATACTCAGCAACCTCCTATCGAACGCTATTAAATACGCAAGAAGCAAGATCATCGTCCGGTTCGAGGCGCAAGATGGCGAGCGATTCACGATCGATATCATGAACGATGGAAAGCCCATCTCGGAGGAGATAAAAGAAAAGATCTTCGAGCCTTTCTACCGGGATGACTCCTCTATCCATAAATCCGGGACCGGGCTCGGACTACCCTTGGCCCGTTCTTTAGCGGAGATGCACGAGGGATCGTTGACGTTGGAGGAATCTCCGGCCGGGCTTATCATCTTTAGATTACGTTTGCCGGTGAACCAACCGAACTCATTAAAACTAGAGGAAGAGAAAGCAGAGGTCCTGACCAACCCTGCCAGCGAGCGGAAATATGTCACCCAAGAATCCCGCCCGACGGTTCTCGTGGTGGAAGATAACACCGAAATGCTCCATTTCATCGGTCAAGAGATCAATGTCCATTACAATGTTGTCACCGCCGGTAATGGCGAGGAGGCGATTGCCCGTCTTCAGGAATATGGCATCCAATTAATCAT
>ULXP01021151.1_pt1 | contig 20334 bp, 8 predicted proteins | sample 1961351 | NCBI WGS metagenome assembly ULXP01 (sample SAMEA4835840, study PRJEB28245) | human gut metagenome | biome: gut microbiome; material: fecal sample | place: Denmark | collected 2008 | reverse complement strand
CCAGCGATGACGGCCGGAGCAAAGGCGCGGTTGCCCTCCCCTGCCCCATTAAGGGCCGAGACAGCAAAATGGCGAAGCGTCTGCGGACCGCTCTTGTTCAGGCTGACCTCGTAGGAAGCGTCCGTGAGTCCCTCCTCGACCGACTGCCAAGGCTCCAGGATCTCGTCGGCGTCATACTCATAGACATTGTAGGTGAGACCCTCGGAGAGAACGACACCCTCGTGGGCTCCCTTGGCGGAAGGCGCAGTCCAGGCGATGCGGGCACCCTGTTGCGTGTCGGTGGTGGTCAGGTTGCGAGGCTCGGCAGGCTGGTCGAGGCCAACCCATACCGAAACCGTGGCCTTGCGGCCAGCACCCTGCTGCGTGTAGCCCGTGACGGTGTAGCGATTCAAGCCCTGCTGCGGCGTGGTATCGTCCCAGGAGAGAGTCTGACCAGGCGTGCAAGAGGTGAAGGTATGGACGGCCGTACCATCACGCTCTACGACTATCTTGGTGATAGCACCGAGCGATCCGCCCTGGACGGTCTTCGTCGGGACAGTGAAGGAAAGCGTGGACTGAAGGCGTGCCTGTGCGTCGGGGACAACACGAAGACTGCGCACGGAGTCGGGACCCTGGACATGGCCCTCGTCGGCAATGGTGATATCATCGATGAGTACCTTGGCCGTGCCCGCGGGACTGAGAGCGTGGATGCCGAGATAGATGGTCTGATCCTTAGCCGAAGTGATCTCCTTGCCATAAGGCTGGAAGACGGCGCCCGAGAGCGTTGTCTGGCCGATGACCTCGTTGGTAAGGGCCGAGACATTGTCCTGGTTGCCCCACTTGGCCTCGATCATCTCATTGTAATAGACGAGGGAGTTGCGGGCCTTGAAGGAGAGGGTATAGACGTGGTTGGCCTGGAGATGGATGGGCGGCGAGACGAGCCAGTCGTCGGCAGAACGGCCGAGGTTGGCGTCATACTGCGCGCACTGGAGCACCTCATGCCACTTCCAGGTGTAGTTGTCGTTGTTGGCATTGATGACCTTATAGAGATTGAAGGCATCCTGGGTGTCGAAGGTTTCGGTGTAGGTGGGTTCGATGCTGCTGCCGTAGCGCACGGCATTGGTGTTGGCAGGTTGACTGCGCTTCGTGCCGTTGATGGCTGTGATGGCATAGATATAGTTGCCAAGCTGGTCGGGGAGCTGTTCGCTCAGGCTACGGTTCTCCGTAGAGGAGGCCACGGTGACGGTGCCAGGATAGCGCACCACATCGTAGGTGAGCGGGCCCACATAGCCGTCGTTGACACCACGCTGGGGCGCACCCCAGGTGACGGTGGCCTGTCCGCTGGTGGAGATGGAGAGGCGCGCCGAAGTGGGAGGCAGGGGCTCGTCGAAGCCAACATACTGCGTCTTGCGCACCACGGGGGCAGCACCGGCCTCGTTGGAGACTTGAAGACGGAAATAGGTCGTGCCCTCGCGGACGCTCACGGGTGCGCTGACCTGCTGGCCGGGCGTGGCCGTGCCGGAGGCGATGGTACGCTGGTTGGCCTTGACGGTGTAGCTGACCGATCCCGAGAGCGAAGCGCCACCATAGGTCTTGGTCGGAGCCGTGAAACTGACCGTTCCGGAGGTGGAACCACCGTCGAAGGCGATACGGAAGTCGGCGACGGCTGCAGGAGCGGCAGCTGGAGGCGTGGCGTCGGGGATGCCCATGCCAAGGATCTGCTCGTTGTGGGGCATGTCTGCGATGAGGGTGGCAGCACCCGAAGCAAGATCGACGGTGTAGAGAGCTGCATGCTTGTCCTTGTCGATGCAGGCCCAGTAGAAGACGTCGTCGTCCTGATCGATCTCACCGCTCTGGCCGTAGCTCTGGCGCGAACTTTCGGCCACACTGACGCCCGTCGGACCGACGAGACGCTCCTCACCCGTCTCGGTATCGATGCGGTAGAGGTTGCCATCGGTGGCCACACCATAGACAACCTCGTAGGAGGTGACGCCGAGGGCGACATACTTGTGCTGCGACTCGGCGATGGTAGTACGCTCCATGGCGTCGTAGTCGATGACGCCAAACTCAAAGCCGCTGAGCGCGTTGTTGTAGAACTGACCATATACCTTGCCCGTAGCGCGGCTGGAGGCCGTCTCTGTGGCGATGAGCGTGGGATCGGAGACCAGGGTAGGCACAATGGTGGAGTGCCATTTGCCATCAGTACTAAACTGGTAGTGAGTGACCTTGAGCATGTTCTCCTCCTTCACGTAGTGGACAGCGTCGTAGAGCCCGTCGTGGAGCGCACCGCCACCGTTGGGCGACATCGTGTGAACCGCATCGACGAGCAGGTCGCTGAAGGTGGGAGAGGCGCCAGCCGTGAAGGCCATAAAGCCATAGTCGGCACTGCTGGTGGGCCAGTCGGTGCAGGAGCCCATATAGCCCCAAAGGGTTCGCTGAGCCGCCGTGCCGGCTGCCTGGAGGGGGAAATGCCACGAGGGGGCCTGGGCCTCCTGAGCCAGGGCGGGAGGAGCGATCAGCAGCGACAGGGCTGACAGGAAAAAAGATCGGATCGGTTTCATTCGTTGTTATAATTTAATGAATAGAAATTTCGAAAACCATGGACCGGCAAGCAATGTCAAAAGCCATGGGCCGCCATGCAATGACGCAAGCTATGGCATGGCTAGTAATGACGCAAGCCCCGGGCGGCATGAAATAGCGAGATCCTAGGGCGGCAAGCAGGGCCGACTCCCCAGGCCTCAGCAAAGATACAGGCAAGGGCAGGAGGGAAGCCTCATAACCTCCCATCCTGCTCCTATGGATCATCCTCCTGGAAGCTGTCGCCACAGGAATGGCGACAGCGAGAAGATAGCGTTAGCGGACCACCACCTTTTGGACGAAACTCTGGTTGCCGTCGGTGGCGCGCAGGATGTAGAGGCCGGCCTTGAGATGGTCGGCGGAGACCTGCTTACCGCTGGCGTCATAGACGCTGACGGTGCCGCGGTAGCCGTTGAGGTTCAACTGTCCGTTGCTGACGGTGAAGACAGGCACGAGCTGCTGACGCGTCTCGCGGATGGCGCTGACGGGCGCCTCAGCATCGATCTCACACTTGGCAGCATTGACGATATGGCCTGAGATACCGTCGATGAGAAGGCAGACCAACTCGACATTGTCCTTGTTTTGGACCGTCGTGGGCATTTCAAGATCTCTGAAGCTCTCCACATCCTCTTCTTCCTCCACGCTCTTGGGCACACTGTTGGCGAAACCGTCGAAAGAGTAGTTCATGCGGGCCACATGGTTCATCTCCGTGTCCTTGTAGTAGCCCTGCTGGTAGGCGATCATGCCACTCTCGAGGAGCACATAAGAAAGACGGTAGTTGAGGCCGGTCTTGGCGGTGAAGAAGTTGAGGTTGGTGCGGACGGTGAACGTCGTCTTGCTGGCGTCGGTGTAGCCTGCGACGACACCCACGGAGGCCACGGGCTGCTGGGCGGCTATCACCTTATAGACGCCCTCGAGGTTGGCCGAAGAGGGGTTGATGGACTGAGAACAGTCGCGCATGGCGTAGGAAGAAGGATAGGCCGAGAAGGTGAGCTTGTCGTAGGAGCTGGTGGCAAACTGGTCGTCCTTGTGGACAGCAATGCCGATGAAGGTATCGGGATACTTCTCCGTCATGTAGTTGAAGCCCTCGATGCCACGGATGCAATAAGGGCACCAGGTGCCCGTGCCTTCTTCGAAGACGACACGCTGCACGGGGAGAGTATTCATCACACGGATGGTGGAGTTGGCCACGTTGTTGCCCTCGTAGGCGTCGGCCTCGCCATTGACGCTGACGAGGCGGATCTGTACGCTATGCTTGCCCAGGGAGGCGTAGCCGGGATGGGCGATGCTGAAGTCTTTCTCCATGTCCTGGCCAAGGGTCTGCTTGATTTCCTCGGTCACCTCCTCGCCACCGTCGATGCTATAGGCCACCTGGAAGCGGCGTCCGATGGCGGTGCCCATGTTGCGGATGGAGAAGTTGATGTTGAAAGGCTTGCCAGCCTCAGCAAGGATGTCGTTGGAGCAGAAGAGCCAGTAGTCCTTCGGCAGGTCGTCGCCGCTGATTTTGGCCTGGATGGAGAGTGCGAGAGCGTGGTCCTCGACCGCATAGTTCTTCCAACCGTCGCCGAGGTCGGCCCAGCAGGCGTTCTCGTTGTACATCGTGGAGGCTCCCAGGGCGTAGTCGTCCGACTCAAACTCATAGCCGATATAGAAGCCCTCGCCGTCGATGGTCCAAGGCTCAGCAAACTTGATCTCGTTGAAACCACTCAGCTGGTCGCGCTGGGTGCGGGTGGTGATATACTCGCCATTGAGGTCCTTGGTGACGAAGACCTTGACGGTCTTGGCCTTGGCGGCCAGTCCAACGCGGACGTAGGAGAGCTGCTTGCCCTCGTACATCTTCGAGATCTCGGCCGGGATATAGATGGCTCCCTTGCCCTTGTTGACAGATCCAAACTGGTCGTTGACAACACTGTTGCAATAGCCCCAGTTGCAGGTGACGGCCTGCAACTGCTGGGTGATGGCAAAGAGGAGTAATGGAAGAATCAGTAAAATTTTCTTTCTCATCAGTCTATTAATAAAGATAAATATGAATGGGGAAAAATGGGCCAGGCTGGCCTGGAAGGAATTCCTTGGACGACCGCTGGCCCATTTGCTCTGAATTGGATTATGGTATGAATACTTTCTGCGTGGCGGTGACGGAACCATTGGTCACCTTGACAATATAGACACCCTTGGAGAGCTGCGTGGCAGAGACCTCGCGTCCGCTCATGTCATAGACGCCGACGATGCGGGCACCGTTGGTCGTGGCGAGCGTAGATCCCAGCACCTCCACCCGCGGCTGCAACGGCTCGGTGGCGAGGTCGTCGATGGCGGTGAGGTCGAGCACGGGAGCCTGGTTGGTGTTATAGACAGAACGGTTGCGGACGTTGTTCTCGTCCCAGTTGCTGACGAAGGACACCACGCGCAGGTGCTTGCGATTCCACGACGGGTCGAGGTCGGCGGTATAGCTGCGCTCGAAGTCGTAGTTGGTGATGTCGATGGGATCGCCCCAAATGCCCTCCTCGCTCAGAACGGCACGGATGACGCCATTCTGGATGAACTGCGGTTCGGGGCAGCCCTTCTGCGTGGTTGTGGGAATGCTGTCCTCCACGAGCCATGTCGTCATGCGGAGACTGTTCTGCAGCGGCATCTCGTTGACGCCAGCATGGCCCTTGATGCGCACCTCGAGTTTGCCCGTGGCGGCTTGGACGGTGGGCTGGATGTCGAGATCGATGAAGGTGAGGGTCTCGCCGAGCTGGGCGAGAATGGCAGTAGTCTCCTCACGATAGGGTGAGAAGTAGGCCGGACCCGGCTCCTCGAAGCCCGTGATGCGGCGACGGTCGAAGCAGACAGCGGGCACGAACGTGGGATAGCCTCCGTAGAGGGCCTCGTAGTCAGCCTCGTTGCCAAACTTAAACTGATCGACGTTCTTCTGGTAGTCGTCGTGGTGCTTCACCCAGATGACGTCGCCCAACTCGGCCAGCGCATTGCGGTAGAGTGTGTCGGCGATGTAGGAACCCTCGTAGCCCTCGGAGGTGAACTCCTCGAAGAGCGGGCGATGGGTTTCAGCCTTGGCCCCCTCCTTGATGCTATAATAGTTGTAGAGTGTGATGACGTTGTCCTTCATGTCAGGATCCAAGTCGCCATTCACCTCGGCTACCGTGAATGTTCCATTGTAGTTGCCCTCGAAGGGGAGGGAGATGTCGCGCAACCTGACCTGCGTAGGCTTGTTGTTGGGGACAGAGAGGCCGTCGGTGAGGAATTCGGCCGTGCGCAGACCCTTGGCCTCAACAATGATGGAGAGCGACTCGATGGGGTCAGTGCCGTTGTTCTGGATATAGGCTATATAGTCCTTGGGGATGTTCTGAGTGGAGTAGCCGCTAGCGTCGGCGGGCGCAAGACTCATCAGAGAAATATCGTTCTGGGGCTTGGTGTCGCCCGTGATGACGGCACGCACGCAGAGGTTGCGGTTGATACCCACGGTGTTGTTGAACCACGTGCCGTTGTCGCCATACCAGTTTTTCTTGCCCACGGCGTAGGTGCTCTGGTCGAAGAGCAGGAAGTCGTAGGGACCCTGGTTGCCCTGGATGTTATAGCCGACGTAAAGGGTCATTCCCTCCTTGATGGTCACGGGCTTGCTGAGTTTCACATGGTTCCAGCCGCTATGGTACTGACCCGAGCTGAGGGTGACGCTGGAGAGGATGGATCCGCCGCCTAGCGATCCCTGCATCTGCTTGAGGTCTGTGCAGACGAAGACCTGGCAGGAGAAGCCGCGCGCGGGGTCGATGGCAAACTCCACGGCCTCGATCTGGTCGCCGACATACTTGTCGAGCAGGTTCGCATCGAGCTCGATGGCTGCTCCCACGGCGTGGGGCAGACCGTCATCCTGCAACATCAATCCCGGGAGACGGGGCTCATCGACGCAGTAGCCGAGGCGCATCGTGTCTGTGGAGGCAGAGGCGCGGAAGGCGGCCTTCGGCGCCACACCCTCTTGGGCTGCGGGGAAAACGAAACCTCCGTCCACGGGAGTCTGCGCACAGAGGTCGCAACCCGCAGCGGAGATCAGTGCTACCGCGATCAGGGAAATTGATTTCTTAAAAACGCTCATTACCTTTTACCTTAAAAGTAAATATTTGTATCGCTACAGAAATATAAAAAAGACTGTATTGGTTGTGATAGGAAAAGAAGAGTGGGCAGGAGATCGTAAGCGTCGGCCTCCAACCCACTCTTGTCGTATTCAATCAGATTACTTCACGTTGATCTTCTTGACCATCACCTGGCCGTCGGCTGCCGTGGCGCGAACCACATACATGCCCTTGGCAAGGTTGAGGCGGGCGCTGCTGCCCTTGAAAGAGCTGACGAGCTTGCCACCCACGGTATAGACCTCGGCGTTGACCACCTGGTCGAAGGCGAGCAGACCGTTGGCATAGGCCACGTCGGCACCGACAAGCTGCACGCGCTCCACGCCCGTGGGATCATAGATACCCAGGAAGAGGATAGGCAGCTCGGGACGAGACCAATAGCCACCAGAGTTCATGAGCGTACGCTCCACATATCCTGTGCTCCAGTCGTTATTGTAGATGTGCCAGAGGGCGCACATGTTGTAGCCCGTCGTGCCCGACTTCTCGCAGATCACGGCGAGGTTCTGCTCGTTGTTGTACTCGAACGGCGTGTCGAGAGCGAAGGAGATGAGGTGATCCTTGCCCGGCTCGAAGACCATCTGGCCCTCGACTACCAACTCGCGGTCGCTGGGCAGCACGAGGTCGCCCTCGCCGGCGAAGGACTTCTTGTCCGTGTGAGCAAGGTAGATCTTCACGTCCACGGGGTCGCTGCGGTCGGTGAGGTTGTCAGCACCGTCGTACATCCAGCCGATACGCTTGATGACACCACCCTTGATGGTCTTGATCTCCTCGGGATAATAGACGCTCTGAGAGTACTCGCTCTCGGAGTCGTTCCAGAACAGACCGAAGGAAGAGAGGTCCTCCTTATGGCCAGTGGTGACGATATTGGTCCAGCCCTGTGAGCCAGCCTCGAGCACCTTGAGTGTCTTGACGGCCGTGGTGTCGTTGGCACGCACCTCGTCGCCATTGGCCACTACAACGCCATAGAAGTCCCAGACGCCGTCGTACGGCGGGTTGAAGGAAACCTTCACGTCGGCAGTCTCGCCGGTCTTGAGGAGCTCAGTGCCCGTACCGGAACCAACCTCAACCATCTTGCCCTCATTGTCCATGAGCACCTTGACGGTGTAGTTCTCCTGGTCCTTGGAACCGAGGTTGCGCACCTTGACCGTGCACTCGTTGGCCTGCTGGGCCACAGCCTCCAAGACGCCGTCGATAGACGTGGCGGCCATATCGCTCTCGGCGACATAATCGACCTTGAGGCCGAAGAGTTTGAAGATGTTGTACTTGTCAACCGTCTTCACTCTGAGCGTGTAGTAGTAGGTGCCAGAAGCGGGAGCTACGAAGTAGTCCTCGTACTTCTCGCGGTGGTACTGCTCTGCATACTGCTCACCCTCGCGGGAAGCGATGATGGTAGCGCCATCCTGCGACTCGCTGTTGGTGCCTACGCCCACATAGAGATCGAAGTAAGCATCATCGAAGTAATCGGCCTGGAAGTCGGTCGTGAAGCGGTAGGTCTTGCCCTCCTCCAGGTAGAGAGGCGGAGAGATCAGCGTGCCCTCTACCGTGCCAGTAGAGGTACCGTAGCCGATCATGCACTTGTAGTCGTCGCTCCATCCACCAGCATAGGAGAAGTAGATGCTGTTGTTCATCTTGTTCGTGCTCCAGCGGTCAGCATCCGCCTGCGTGTCGAAGGCGAGAGAGACCGGAGTCTTCAGGGCCGCGCCAGCCATGATAGGATTGGAGGTGGCGATGGCACCAGCACCCTTGGCGTTGACGGCCTGGACGGTATAAGAATAGCTCTGCTGCTCGCCGAGCGTGTTGTCGGTATATTTTGTGTCGGTCACGTTCTCGGCCACGACCACGCTGTCCGGCAGACGGGTGATCTTGTAGCTGAGACCCTCAGTTCCGATGTAGCCATTGTTGGCACCCTTCTCAGGAGCGTCCCAAGAGATGTTGACACCCGTGCCGTTCTTCTCCAGCATGATGTTGCCCACGGCGCCCGGAACGTCGATGCCCATGTAGCAACGAATACTGTCGATCACACCATTGCCCTTGTCGTTGGCGGCGAGGACATAGTAGGTGTTGATGCCGTCGGTCGGATTCTCATCCACCCACGACATGGCCGTCTCCTTCTCCGTGGCGGGAACAGTAGCCAGCAACTGTGAGTTGGCGATGAGGTCAGCCGTCTTGGTCAGCTCGGTGGTGGCGTAGCCAGCGTTCTTGCGATAGATCTTGACCGACTGGAGGTTGGCGAGATCGTCGCCAGCCCAAGTCTTGGACGGCGTCACCCACTTGATGGTGTCCTTCATCGCACCATTGAGGTCGGCCTGAGCGTCGAGACCCGACACGCGGGCAGGAGCGGCACCATTATCAGCCGTCAGGTACGGGATGTAGAGACCCGTGAAGTGGTTGCCCTGGTTGAACCAAGCAACGCTCTGGCTAATACCCGTGGTGGGATTGACCTTGTAGAGAGACGTTGAACCATAGTCGCTGCAGGGGAGGTAGTAGAGGTCGCCCGTGCTGTTGTCGAAGTACATCGTGGAGAAGTAGATGGAGTTGATGTCCTCACCCCACTCCGACTGCATCTTCACCTCGCTGATGCGGTTGAAGTCGCCGTCCATCTTGACGAGGTTGGTACCCTTGACAATGCCGTCAGAACCACCATACTTCTGTGCGAACCAGGCGTTGCCCTGTGTGTCGAAGCAAAAGTCCCAATAGAGACCGTCCATGTCCTTCACCTTCGTGAAGAGGTCGTTGAGGGTGGTAGCGTTGAGGTTGACCTCGTAGAGAACCGTGTAGCCCAAGTTGGGATCGCCGTTCTCGTAGTCAGCACCCAAGGCGTACATCACCTTTTGGACGGGGTCGTAGGCCATGGCATACTTGTAGCGTCCGTTGTACCAAGCTGTCTGCTCCACATCGGGCTTGGCGAGATCGGCAAACTGGAAGACGTTGGTGGTGTCGCCCGTGAGCATATTGACCTTGGCCAGTGCCATCGGCATGTCGCCATAGGTGTAGTGCATGTTGAAGAAGGCGTAGTAGGTATCGTTGGACGAGTCGTAGGCACCCATGTAGATACCGCGCTGCTGATCCTCGTTGTACTTATCGTGGTGGATGTACTCGTAGATCTTCGTGAAGTTGAAGCTGTCGCCAGTCTGCCACTTCACCCATGAGCGGTGCTTACTCTGGTCCAGACGCTGGCCAGCATACATCGTAATGCCCTTTTTCTTGTCGTCGATGGCGGACGGCAAGTGGAACTGCGGGGCCTTCATACCTGCATTGGCCACAGGCGCCAAGGGCTTCGGGAAGGCGTTGACCGTAGTCTTCTGTCCCAAGGCCGGCGCTGCAGTTAGTCCTGCAAGCAAGAGGCTAAGATAAACTTGTTTCATAAACGAATAAATTTGAATGATGAATAAATCTTGTTACCTAATATTCTTCGTATTCGCCCATCCCGGCGACTTGCGTCGACTGAGGAGGGGAAGGCCGCTGCCCTGGCGGAAGAAGTGCTCCCGCCACGGCAGGCTGCCTTTATCGAATGACTACTTTCTGTGTCAATACCTGGCCCTGGACCGTGGCCCGGAGGAGGTAGAGTCCGGCAGGGAGGCCCGAGACACCCAACTGGCGGGTGTTCTGGCCCTTGGCGACGAGGGCACCCGTCTGACTGTAGAGGGCGACGTGGTCGCAGGTGGCGGGCAAGAGGAGGCGACCGCCTTCCAAGGCCACAGCCATCTGGCCTGCGTGGCCCAGCTGGATCGTTCCCACGCCCATGGCGCTCTTGTAGGCCACAGCCACATAGGGCAGGGAGGCCTCGGCCCACACATCCTCGCTCCACTCGTCGGCGCCGTCCATACGGGCTGCGCGCGGCTGCTCCGTGGCGATACTGTAGGACCAGACGGGATGGGTGTTGAGGGCGTCGGGGAGCGTATTGCTGCCGCAGAGCGACTCAAACTTCATGAGCAGGTTGCCGCCCGTGTAGCGGTAGGGCTGGTCGAAGGGAATCTCCAGGAGCGTGTTCTCCTGGTTGCCGACGATGGCTACCTGGCCGTCGAAGACCTGCGTGAACTCCTCGGTGTCAAAGTCGCCACGATACTGGTTGTCGTCTTGGCAGAGCTTCGTGCGGTCGCTGCGCTTCATGGAGATGCGGGCGGGGAAGACAAACTTGCCGTCCATGTGGCCGTCGTAGAAGAAGCGGATGCCCGTGAGGTCGATATCCTTCATGCTCATATCGCTCTCCAGGAAGAGAGCCTGCACCTGGGAGTAGGGAGATCCGACATAGAACGGCATGTTCCAGCCATAGGTCTCCTCATCCTCCACGTCGAGCGTGAGCCAGCGCTCCGCCGTCTCCGCAGCTACCGTCACCTCGGCGGTCTGCGGGGCCACGTTGTCGGCAGGATAAGTATCGCCATCGAGCACCACGCGGCCTACGACATGGATCTTGCCCTCATGGGTCGGCGTCCAGCCCACGGCCACGCTGACCGTGGTGTCCTTCTCCACGCGGAGACCCTTCTGCGTGCCGAGCACCTCGCCCGTATTGGCATCGACAATCTCCACCTGGTAGTTGTCCACGGCAGCCGATCCCTCGTTGCCCACGATGACGGAGCTATACTGCTTCACGTTGCAGTTGGCCGTGGCCGAGGCCTTGAGTTCGCGGGCGCTCAGGTCGGTGGCCGAATACTCGCGCAGGGAGACGTCATTGATATAAATCTGCGATTTCATCGCTTCCGAGATGGCATGGAAGGCGATGAAGCCCTCGCCCGACTTGTCCACCTTGAAGTTCTTCTTGCCCGAGAGGGTGAAGCCCGAAGAGGTGTGGAACTCCTCCGGATCGTCAATGATGGTGGTCAGCGCGTCGGCAGAAGCCTGGTGGCCGAAGGCTACCTGCATCTTCTCCATCAGCGCATCCATCGACTGCGTGACCCAGTTGGCCGTGGCGTAGGTGTAGCGGATCTGATAAGTCTTCGAAGCATCGAAGGTGAGGGGCGGCGAGACCAACCAGTCGTCAGCCTTGAGGTCGGTGGAACGATCGTACATGGCGCAGGAGCGGGTGTAGCTGGCCTGTGCCTGCTCCGTGGGACGGAAAGTCCAGGTCTGGGCGTCGCCATTGGCATTGATGACGGTCCAGCGGTCGAAGTCTATCTGGCTGTCGAGGGACGAGGCGAAGGGAATGGCCTCCTGTCCTCCGAAGGCAATGGTCTGGGAGGTGGCCGAGAGACCCACGCCCTTGTTGTTCTTGGCCGTGACCACGTAGCTGTAGCCAGCATGGGCGGGCACCTTGTCCTCCACCTTGCGGTCGGTCGTGCCCGTGGCTACGACCACGTTGTCGGGCAGACGGGTGACGTCGTAGCTGAGCGTGGCGGCATTGTAGTAGCCCGCATGGGCGCCCGTCTCGGGAGCGTCCCAGGTGATGGTGGCCAACGGGCCGCTGGTGGTGACACGGATATTGAGAGGTGCGCCCGGCGTGTCCTCGCCCACATAGACGCGTGCTTCCTTATATACGCCCTCGCCAGCCTGGTTGTAGGCGGCGATGCGATAGACGTGCTCACCCTCGGCTACCTGCCTATCGGTCCACTGCTTGATGTCGTCGGTGGCCGAATAGGTATGGGTCCCGACGAGCTGGCCGTCGCGGTAGATATGGGCGCCATCAATGCTCTGAAGGTCGCCCAGGCGGTAGTTCCTCATAGGATAGTCCCACTCCATCTGCACCTGGAGCGCGCCCTTGGGGTCGGCCTTGACCTTGAAGCCGTGGACATAGGAGGGAGCCTCATCGGCCACATACTGATAGGGAATGGCAACGGCAAGGAGCTGCGGATCGTTCTGGATCGGCGTGGCGCTCAGTTTGAGACCCGTGGCGGGATCGATCTCGACGAGGCTCGCCCCACCGTCGCTGGTTTGGGCGACCCACCAGAGGCGATGGGTGGTCTTGTCAAACTCCATCGACTGGGTGTAGTCGCCGATGCGGACGCCCGTGCCCGTGCTGGGACTGACGGTCTCCACCGTGCAGGTGCGGGAGGCGGGATCGATGCTGCTCTGGTCGATGCGCACGAGCTGCGTCTTCTTCATCAGTTTGTCGGGAGTGATACCATATATATAGCCGTTGTCGGCCGACATCGTGTAGAGCGGCATGTCGATCGTCGCCACCTTGGTCAGCGCATAGGTCACGGTGCTGATCTCGTAGATATCGGTCTTCCAGTAGGTCGGGACGGCCGTCTCGCGCTGGTCGTTGGCGTTGTAGTGCATACCAAAGAGGCGCTTCGTCTTTGGATCGTAGGTCATCTCGTTGAGGATGAGATACTCGTCGGTGGAGGGTATCTCGCGCTTCGTGGTGAGCTCGCCCGTGAGCGGATTGATGGCGCTGAAGGCGCGCGGCATGATGGCGTTTTGGTAGATCGTAGCCTCATAGACGATGTACTCGTCGCCGACGAAGGTGCCAGCCTGGAGCGAGGGCGTCTGGCCTACGACGTTGCCGTAGTCTTTCGTCAGGGAGTAGGCGCCAGGATTCTGACTTTGGAGGTTGACGAAACCGAAGGTACGGTATTTCGTATCGTAGGCAAGATAGCCAAAGAGGTTGGCCTCGCCGTCGGGCACGTCATAGATCAGCGACCGGGTGGGGAGGTTGTCGGCGGATGCCGAACCGCTTACCAGCATCGCAGCCATCGTGAGAACTGACAGGCGTAATGATTTCTTCATGTCTTTAAATATCGGTTTTATTCTTATTGCTGCAAATTTAAAAACAAATCTGTACTTATCGCCGAATTTAGCAAAAGGTTCTCTTACTGTATTGCGCAAAATTGTAAACACTCGCGCTTTTTTTCGGGGAAAAACACGATAAAAGCGTCATCTTACTCCCCCTTTTTCGGTTTTCTAATAACAGAGGCAACCTTACAGCAACTGCATAAACATAAGAAAGATATAAAACCCGGGCTTCCACAGGCCAGAAAGGCTCACTTCCCTACCCGATGGCGCTTTCCTCAAAAATCATCGGTTTCATGGGGAAAGGAAGAAAAAGAAAAATGGAAAATGGAAAAGAAAAATGGAAAGGGCAAGCGACGAGAGCTATGTCGCTTGCCCTTCTCGATGAAGAAAATGAACGCCCTCGCGGCGTATTTACCAAACAAATATAGTGATGTTAAACAGACGAAGTGTATTATGCGTTGAATTTGCTAAACTTAAATGTGGTCTCGTTGATCTTCACATGATAGACACCACCCGAGAAGGCCGTGAGGTCGATGGGCTGTCCCTTCCAGTCGGCGTCGCTCTTGACCTTGCGGCCCGAGGCGCTGAAGATACCCATACAGTACTTGCGCGAGGGGTCGTAGCCCTTGACGTGGATGATGTTCTCACCCGGGCGGGCGTTAAGCGTGAGGCGACCACCGTCGGCCTTCAGTCCATAGACGCCCGTGGCAAGACTGAAGATGACCTCGTCGATGTCGGAGAGACGATAGCTGTCGGTGCCGTCCTGCTTGTTCACCTGCATGGTGTTGCCAGAGAACGTGATGGCCTTGACCTCGCCCGGCGCATACGCATGGGAGTCATGCTGGTTGGTCGTGACGGTGATGTAATCTCTTGCGGTAGCACCCGTCGTGATGGCGATGGCGGCTATCAGAAACAGCTTTTTTCTTCTCATACTATTGGTCATTAATAAGGTTTTGCCCCCGACGGGAGCTCGATTGACATGGCGAAATTACGACGAGAAAACGAACCGTGCAAATTTTTGGGCAGATTTCTCACTTTGCCATGTGGCACATTCGTTTCAGTTTCAAAAAGCTATCTATCAAGCCCTTACAAAGACCATCGCGACAGAAAAACGGGGATAGAAAGAGGCGAAATGCCACGAGAAAAGTCCGAAATCCAACTTTTGCAACAAGAAGAAGGAGGAAAGCAATTCAGCTTTTTGCGGTTCGCAAACTTGGTCGGTGCGGAATATTTTCGTAACTTTGCAGTTGGATGCGGCAAAGGCTCGAGACGAAGCAAGGCCCCGCCCACGACTTAGAAACAATTGACATGAAACCAAGACTTCTACCTTTCTTATATAGCCTCCTGCTGCTGGCGGGCCTCCTGACGGCCTGCAACCCGAGCGGCAAGGACAACCAGCAGCTGGCCTCCGTGGAGCAGTTGCTCGACAGCGGGCGCGTCGATACGGCCTGCGCGGTGCTCGACGGCATCCGCCTGAACCGCCTCACCACCCCTGCCGACTCGGCCTACTACTACCTGCTCAAGACGCAGGCCGACTACCGCACCAACCATCCGCTCGTCTCGCTCGACGACATCGAGTATAGCATCCGCTACTACGAGGGCAAGGGGAGCGAGAAACTGCGGCTCAGCGCGTCGCTCTTCTACAAGAGCGCGATCCTCTACACCCATGGCAGCTTCAAGGAGGGCGTGCTCTGTCTGGAGCGGGCCCGCACCATTGCCGACCAGACGCAGGACGCCGTCCTCCGCCACAAGGTCTATGAGCAACTGACGCTCGTCAACGAGGAGGCAGGCGACTTCCGGACCGCGCTCCGCTTCAGCCAGAAGTCGATCGCGGAGTCGAAGCAGGCGAAGCGTCTCGACTGGCTCGCCCATACCTATAATAATATGGCTTTCATCTACAGCCAGCTCGGACTGCAGGACAGCACGGCCTGGTGTCTGCGGCAGAGCATGGAACTGCTGCCGAACATCGCGGAGAAGAACCGCCCGTTTATCATGAACAACCTCGGATCCTTCCTCATGGAGACCGACACGGCCATGGCGCGCAAATACCTGGAGGAGTCGCTCGAGATCACGCCCACCAGTCCGGCCTACGCCTGCCTCGGCACGCTCGCTGCCATGCGCGGCGATACGGCGCGGGCCACGAAGATGTGGCACGAGGCCCTCATCATAGCGCCCGACACTCCCTCGGAGGAACTGGTGCTCAAGGCCATCATGGAGTTTCGGTCGGAGCAGGGAGAATGGCGCGAGGCGACCATGACGGCCAAACGCCTGCTGCAGCTCTCCGACAGCGTGAGCCGCGCACGGCCGGAGAACAACGTCAGGGCCGTGCAGTCGGAGTTTGAGCAGATGAGGATCAGCCACAACTATGAGCGCATGGTGACAATAGCCATCATCGTGATCGTCGTCCTGGTGCTGCTCACCATCATCGCGACGCTCTACTCCTGGTACAGAAACTACAAGGGACGGGCGGCGCGCGCCGTCGATCAGCTCCTCATCAAGAGCTACGAGACGCAGCTCAACGAACTGAAGCGCATGGCGGGCGACAAGACCAAGGAGATAGAACAGCTCACCCGCAAGCGCGACCTGCTGATGGAAAAGCACCGCGACTCGCTGAAGCTCGGACTGCAACGCTACAACGAGGCCATGGCGGGACAGACCACCGTGCTCTGGAAGAAGCACGACTTCGAGAGTTTCGCCTCCTACTATAGCCTCGTGGACGTGGAGTATGTCGCCTCGCTCGACGCCGAATACGACGGCCTCTCACCGAAGCAGAAGTTCTTCCTCATCATGGAGCACATGGACAAGAGCGAGACCGAGATACAAAACGCGCTGGGCGTGGCCGAGGTGACGATGCGATCCATCCGATCGCGCATCGGCAAGAAGCACAAGGCGTGACAGTTTCCGCGGTTTCATCGAAAGATCCCTATAGCCTCATCGGCAGAATTCGCGGTTTCATCGACAGATTTATCATCATCAACCATCATAACACAAGACATGAAAGCGACCAGATTCCTCCTCGGCGCCCTGCTGCTCCTGCTCTGCGGCACGGTGCTCCAGGCTCAACCCAGCCTCGTGCCCAAACCCGCACAGGCGACTTGGGGAAAGGGTAAGTTTACCATCCAGCCTCAGATCACCATCGCCTACGGCGACAAGGCGCTCCAGCCAGCCGCCGACTACCTCGCCTCCAGCCTCCAGCGCCTCACGGGAGTGCGCCCCAAGACCCAGCGTGGCGGCAAGGGCGACATCCTGCTACAGATCGACCGCAAGGGCGTGAAGGGCGAAGGAGCCTACCGCCTCAACGTGGAGAAGGCGCGCATCACGGTCAAGGGCCACGACTACGGCGCCATCACGTCGGCCATCGCCACCCTCCGACAGATCACGGAGGGACAGCAGGTGGCCACCTGCCAGATCAGCGACGCTCCGCGCTTCGGCTGGCGCGGCTTCCACCTCGACTGCTCGCGCCACTTCTTCTCCGTCAAGGAGGTAGAGGAGGCCATCGACCTCATGGCGCTCTACAAGCTCAACCGCTTCCACTGGCACCTGACAGACGACCAGGGCTGGCGTATCGAGATCAAGAAATATCCGCTCTTGACGGAGCGCGGGGCCTGGCGCAAGCCCAACGGCCAGGACGCCTCCTGCCTCTACCAGGCGAAGAAGGAGGACAACCCCGACCTGCTGCTGCCGGCCGACCGCTGGCGCACCACGGCCGAGGGCGACTCGCTCTATGGCGGCTTCTACACCCAGGACCAGATCCGCGAGGTGGTGAGCTATGCTGCCGCCCGTGGCATCAGTATCGTGCCCGAGATCGACATGCCGGGCCACTGCCTAAGCGCCATCGCCAACTACGAGGGCCTCAGCTGCTTCGACCAGGTGGGCTGGGGCAAGGTCTTCACCTCGCCGCTCTGCCCGGGCAAGGACGCGGCCCTGGAGTTCTGCCGCAACGTCTGGAGCGAGGTGATCGCCCTCTTCCCCTATGAGTATGTCCACATCGGAGGCGACGAGGTGGAGAAGGACAACTGGCGCAAGTGTGCCGACTGCCAGCGCCGCATCGCCCAGCAGGGACTCAAGGGCGTGGAAGAGCTGCAGTCGTGGTTCATCCACGAGATGGAGCGGTTCTTCAATGCCAAGGGCCGCCGCATGATCGGATGGGACGAAATCATCGAGGGCGGACTCTCCAAGACTTCCACCGTGATGTGGTGGAGAAACTGGGCGCCGCAGTCGGTGCCCGAGGCCACGGCTCATGGCAACGACGTCATCTACACGCCGGCCACACCGTTCTATTTCTCACAAAACGAGGAGAAGAGTTCCATGCGCCAGGTCTATGACTACGATCTTGCCCCGGCCAGCCTCTCGGCAGCACAACGGGCGCATATCATCGGCGTGCAGGCCAACCTCTGGGCCGAAGGCATCCCGTCACGATCCCGAATGCTCTACATGTACTTCCCGCGCATCCTGGCGCTCGCCGAACTGGCCTGGACGCAGCCCGCGCAGAAGGACTACGACGACTTCTACGGTCGCCTGCGCCAGCAGCTCTCGATGCTCAACCGCCTGGGCGTGCCCTACCGCATCCCCTCGCTCGACGGTTTCCACAACGTCAACGCCTTCACGGACAAGGGCACGCTGACCGTGGAATGCCAGGACCCGCAGGCCGTCATCCGCTACACCACCGACGGCACCTTCCCCAACGCGGAGTCGCCGCGCTACGTCGGACCGATCACGGTCGATCAGACCACGCCCTTCACGCTCCGCACCTTCACGCCCGAGGGCCGCGCCGACGAGATGGTGCAGGCCGACTTCGTGAAGCAGGGTCTCCTGCCAGCGCTCCAGAGTGTGCCCGCCCTGAATCCAGGGGTGAAGACCGACTGGTACGACTTCCCGGGCGTCACCTGCCGCCTCATCACCACCTCTCCCTTCAACGGATCCTACACCACGCCCGACGTGGTCATCCCGGAGGCCTGCAAGGGCAATATCGGCCTCATTACCAAGGGCTACATCCTTATACCCGAGGACGGGGTCTATACCTTCGCCCTGCTCAGCGACGATGGCAGCTGGCTCAAGATAGACGGCAACATGGTGGTCGATAACGACCGCGAGCAGTCGCCCCACGAAATGGTCTGCCAGCAGGCGCTCGCCAAGGGCTACCACTACCTCGAGGTACGCTACTTCGACCACAACGGCGGCGTGCTCCGCCTCAACGTCCTCGACCCGCAGGGCAAGCGCCTCGACCCGCAGACGATCTTCTTCCACGCTGCGGAGAACTAATATCCTCATAGGGCTCGCACACCACAGATAAAGAGATTCCTGCGCAGGCGCCTCGGAAAGAGGTGGTCTGCGCAGGATTTTTTTCGTTGTTACATTGTTACATTGTTACATTGTTACGTTTTTGTTTTCGCATATAGCTGGAAGTTGGCGAAAAAAGGCTGGGAAAAGCAGCTGAGGTCAAGGAAACAAGGACACCCCAGGGCGAAAACGTTAAACGTTAATAGTGAGCATATTACGGCCAATTCTTCTCTTCCACCTTATTACATCCTTACATTATAACGTTTAACGTTTTTGTTTTTCGAAGGCGGCAAGCGAAGGAGGAAGACAGGAAGACAGGAAGAGAAAGGACAGAAGACAGGAAGAAAAGGGAAAGAAGCGGTAAGAAGGGAAAGGACGAAGCGGCAAGACCCATTAATACAAATTACAAACACCCTCTCCAAAGACATTATGATAAATATAATATTTATATATTATAATATAAATATATACTATATAGTATTATACATAATTTATCCTATACTAAGGAAACTGTTTTTCTCATACCTCAAACTAAAAGTCATTTTCGAAAACGTTAAACGTTAAACGTTATCATGTAAGAACGGACCTCCACAACAGGGGCGTCTCCGCAAACCATGGCTGACTGAAAATCAAAAACGTAACAATGTAACAATGTAACAATGTAACAACGCAGCTTTGAGCTGAGGCAAGCGTAAGTTACGACCAAACGCAGTCGTAAGTTATCTACAAGCACGGACGTAAGCAACCCTCGGCAAGGTTCCTGGCCAAGACCACAAAAAACGGAAGCAAAAAGAAGAAAAAAAGAAGGATTGTTTAGGCAAACGCCACCAGTCCAATGCATTAGAACCGACGATTCAAAAAATGATTTCGCTACAAGGCTCGCGTCTCCCTCCAAAAGGGGTTGAACTATTCCATCATGGCAAGCAAAAGCCCTTCAAAAGGGGATGAAAACCAAGAAAAAACGCCTTGTTAAGTTTATTTAACGGAAGCCCCCCCCATTTTTACAATGTTTAGTAAATTTGCACCCGAGAAGCAATCATTCTCCTCGATTTGCGCACCTTTTGCCACACCTGAAGGCAACCACAAGGGACACGCATCTGAGCAAGAAAACACTAAGAAAAAAATAGTGATCAATAAACATAGTAAATAACACCAAAGAGAGAACATTAAAACGATGAAAACAACTACATCACAACAAGGCAAGCGTTGCACTTGGTGGCGCTGCCTGAGTAGTAGTTTCGCCACGGCGCTCCTTGCAGCAGCCCCCCTTGTAGCCTCTGCTCAGACGGGCGACGCGACGCGAAACGACGTAATGGTCGGAGCGGCCACCCTCAAGGGTCAGACTCAAGCCCAGATTGTTGCGGCCAAAGTTGCAGACGACGAGGTCGGATCGCTGAGCGATCCGAGCAAGGTCTTTTTCTTTTACAACGTAAAAACGGGCAAGTTTCTCAGCATGGGAGGCTATTGGGGTGTGCATGCTTCGCTAAAGGACACCCCCGTTGCCTTTTGGGCGCAGGATGGAAGAAGCACAGCCATCAACTTTGTCCAAGACCTAAAAACCCAGCAGGGCAATCAGATGAGATGGGTGATCTCCGCCCTTAATTCTGATACCGACGCAGGCGTATTCCTTGACCGAGGCACAAAGAATAATGGAAGTGCCGGATACAAAGGCTGGTTCCTCGAAAAGGTAGATGACGCGGGGTTCAAC
>ULXP01045056.1_pt1 | contig 20478 bp, 17 predicted proteins | sample 1961351 | NCBI WGS metagenome assembly ULXP01 (sample SAMEA4835840, study PRJEB28245) | human gut metagenome | biome: gut microbiome; material: fecal sample | place: Denmark | collected 2008 | reverse complement strand
ATATATGCTGGAAGGGAGGACGATACGTGGTGGGTACATGGTGAAGCGTGTGATAGAAGCTTTTCCCTTAGAGCAGGGCACAATGAAACGACCATAACAAGCGGGTCGTTCATTTCGGATGAAGCCGTTTTGGGTTAAAAAACAGAAATACCCAAAAAATAATGTTTATATTGACTTCAATCTCGGATTTTGTGGCTATCTTTGCGGTAAGATATGCTATACACAGCATAACCCAAGAATAAGAAAGCAAAACCATGACAGCTACAGAGCAGACAAAACAGTCGTTGGAGCGGTTTTTCAACAAGATTGCCCAAAAGTTACCCTCATGTGACGAACCGTCGCTGATGAGCGACATTCACGTCAGAGTGTCGCAGGAAAGCGGCGACGTGATGGCGTTCGATGACGACGAGAACGAAATAACCCGTTGTGTCGTTGAGCCTTGGATAGACAACAAGGAGGAGGACTTCTACGACAAGGTGACCAGTCAGCTCCGCCAGCAGATGACGGCGATGAGGCAGGTGGTGGAAGGTCTTGGCGTGATGAAGCCCTACAGCTATGTGCTCGAAGATGACGACAAGGACAGCATCGCAGAGCTCTACGTCGTGGACGACGACACGATCATCGTGGGCGGCGACCTGATGGACGGACTGGACGAGGACCTGGACCATTTCTTCAACCAGTTGATGGATGAACATTGCTAAGCAACTGGCCCTCGGGCTTTCCGCGCTGACCCTCGGCAACATAGCCGCCACGGCCCAGCGCCACGAAATTCTCGACCCCAACATTCGGTCGCTGCAGGTCATTGCCGACAACGACTGGAGACGGATGCCCATCATCGGCCTCCGTGGGGGGCAACTGTCCGTCAGTTTCGACGACCTCACACACGAATACCACCGCTACGCCTACCGGCTGACGCATTGCGAGGCCGACTGGAAGCCCTCGGAAGCCCTCTTCGAGAGCGACTACTGCGACGGCTTCGCCTCGGGCAACACCATCGACGACGTGCAGGAGAGCATCCTCACCAACACGCTCTACACCCACTACCGACTGACGCTGCCCAACGGACAGTGTGCGATGAAGCGGTCGGGCAACTACCTGCTGACCATCTACGACGAGAACGACGACGACCGCGAGGTGGCACGCATAGCCTTTATGGTGACGGAGCCGGCTGAGGCACAGATGGGCGTGGGGCTAAAGGTGCTGACCAATACGGACGCAACCATCAACCAGCACCACCAGCAGGTGGAGATGGAGGTGGGCTATGGAGGCTACAGGGTGACGGACCCACAGCGGCAGATCACCACCGTAGTGCTCCAAAACCAGCGCTGGGACGACGCCCGCTGGAATGCTCGCCCGCAATATACGATGGCCGACGGACTGAGGTGGAGCCACTGCGGCGACTACCTCTTCTGGGCAGGCAACGAGTATCGGAAGTTTGAGATCCTCTCGACCGACGTGGCAGCCATGGGAGTAGATCGCATCGACTGGGACGGCACGCAGTATCATGCCTACCCCTGGACGGGAGAGCCACGCCCCAACTACATCTACGACCCCGACGCAGACGGCGCCTTCGTGATCCGCAACTCAGACAACTACCATGCCAATACGGAGAGCGACTACCTGCTGGTACACTTCCGCTACCGCTGCGAGAAGCCCTTTCAGGAGGCAGTCTATCTGAACGGCAACTTCACGCAGGACCGCTTCCTGCCACAATACAGGATGGAATATCATGCCGAGACACAGAGCTATGAATGCAACGTGCCGCTAAAACTGGGTTATTACAACTATCAACTATTGATGATCGACGAGGCAGGACGCCCTGCCCTGCTCCCCACAGAAGGTAACTTCTACCAAACAGAAAACAGCTACCAAGCACTGGTCTATTACCGACCGATCGGCGGACGCACGGACCAGCTGGTAGGCTATGCGCAGATGAAATGCAACGAACGGTAGGAACAGAAACCCAAAAAGACTGACAGTGATAATAGATATGAGAACAAGGAAAGCGATATTGCTGATAATGCTACTGGCGACGGTGCTGGGACTGGACGCAAAGACGTGGGAGGCAGAGGACATCCCGATGGTGCACCTCACCGACGCACGCCGCTACGTCTGCGACCCCGACGAGATCCTCTCGCAGACGGAGCGCGACTCTATCGACAGCTATCTCCTGCGCCTCGACAAGCAGTGTGGCGTGGAGTCGGTGTTCGTCATCGTAAAGCGCGTGAGCAACGGCGACACGTTTCGCTTCGCACAGGACCTGGGCAATCGCCAGGGAGTGGGAAGCAAGAAGACCAACCGCGGACTGGTGGTGGTGGTAGCCGTGGAGGACCGCCGATACTTCATCGCTCCGGGAGAGGGTCTGGAGAAAGACCTGACCGACATAGAGTGTGACGACATCGGGCGGGCTTGCATCGTGGCCAACATGAAGCGCGGAGAGCCCGGACAGGCCGTACTGGCCACGGCCCAGGCGGTCTATAAGAAACTGAAGACCGGGACGACAGGGATCCAGGAGAACACCGACGAGGACGCTGGCGCAGGACTGGCAATCGTCCTCTTCACCGTGATCTGCATCGTCGTCGTCCTCGTCATCCTCAACCGCAGGGACAACCGCGGCAAGGGTGGCGGCGGTGGAGGAGGAAGCCGACGCTCTGGCGGCCCCTTCATCATCTGGGGCAACCCGGGCCACACCAACGACTCCGGAAGCGGATGGGGCGGAGGATTCTCCGGCGGCAGCTTCGGAGGCGGCAGTTTCGGTGGAGGTGGTGCTGGCGGAGGCTGGTAAGCCTACAGCAGGGACCCACTCCAAAAGGAAGCCAAAGTCCACCAAGACTACGGAGACAACAACAGAATTATTATCAGAAATCTATTAGTATATGGAATCAAAGAAGCTAATGAAAGTAGGGTCTATCGTCGTGGTAGTCCTGATGATTGTGGGGTGGCTGGTGAGCAGCTACAACTCCATGGTGTCCAACCAAGAAGAGGTGACAACGGCATGGAGCAATGTGGAGGCGGCTTATCAGCGCCGTGCCGACATGATGCCGCAACTGGCAAAAATCGTGAAATCGTATGCCAAGCACGAGCGCGAGACGTTTGAGCAGGTGACGAAGGCACGCAATGCGGCCACACAGATACACCTCGACGCAGCCGACCTCACACCCGAGAAGATCAAGGCCTTCGAGCAGGCACAGAACCAGGTGACGCAGGCACTCTCCCGCCTCATCGCCGTCTCGGAGCGCTACCCCGACCTGAAGGCCAGCGAAAACTACAAGTCGCTGATGGTGCAGGAAGAAGGTACGGAGAACCGCATCAACGAGGCACGCCGCCGCTACAACGAGAGCGTGCAGGGCTACAACCTCTCCATCCGCCGCTTCCCCAACAACCTCCTCGCGGGTATGTATGGCTTCGAGCGCATGACGAAGTTTGAGGCTGCGCAGGGTGCGGAGAAGGCTCCGGATCTCGACATCTAAGGAAAAAGACATCGGCACGATGCGTCCGCTGCTTGGTGGACGCATCGTACGGATGCCCTACCCTCCTACTTTCTGACGATACTCCTCCTTGATGCGCTGCTCCACCTCGTCGAGCGTCTTGCGGCTGACCCTGACAGCCTTGAAATAAAGGAAAACAAAGAAAAACACAATGGCGAGGACGAGGGAAATCACAAAATTGAGCACCTGCGACTTAACGCCCAGCCACGCCACAAACTCCATGCTACCGATGAGGGCGGCAGGCGCCACCAATGCGTCCGCCCAGTTGTGCTTGCGGTAACTGCGGAGGATGCGCTGATACTCCTCGTCTTCTTGCAACAGGCGCTGACGATTGTCAGCCCATTTTTTCTCGAATGTTTTCTCTATCATAAGTTTCTGCTTGGTTCGGTGATTCAAAAGATCGGTGAAACGATCGTTCAGTGAGACAAAACGATCATACAAATAGGCGCGCTGTGATACCATCGCTCAGATAGATGCCCCGGCGAGTGAGGCGCAGGTGGTCGTCTTCGCGGACGAGATAGCCCTGGCGCAAGTCCTGGTCGGCAGCAGCCAAGAGGAAGTCGAGGCGCTGGCTACCGAAGTCGCGCCGGATCTTGCCCAGATCAATACCTTCTGCTGTGCGCAGCGACGTCAGCACCACGTCCTCATAATGGGTGTCGGGATCGAGGGCCTCCACCGTACAGGGCCGTTCACCACGACCGATGGCAGCGATATAGGTTTCGATGTCTGCCACATTCCATGACCGCTGCCGTCCGTCGAAGGAATGGGCGGAGGCGCCAAGGCCCATATAGGGCACGTCGCGCCAGTAGCTACTATTGTGGCGGCTCTCGCGCTGGGGCAAAGCAAAGTTGCTGATCTCGTAGTGGCGGTAGCCGGCAACAGTGAGCCTGTCCACCAGGCAGTCGTACATGCGGAGCGAGAGGTCGTCGTCGATCTCTTGAATGCGCCCCTCGCTGAGCCAGCGATGGAGCGTCGTCCCCTCCTCGTACATCAGACTATAGGCCGAGATATGCTCCACGCCGAGACGGAGGGCCTCGTCGATGTCCTGTTCCCAGTCGGCGAGGGTCTCGCCCGGAAATCCGAACATCAGGTCGATGGAGATATTGCGGATGCCCGCCTGGCGCAGCAGCGTCGTGGCCCGTCGCACCTCAGCAGCCGTATGGCGACGGCGTAGCAGGCGCAGGCGGTCGTCGGAGAAGGTCTGCGCCCCCATCGAGATGCGGTCGATGGGCGATTGGGCAATCCAATCCGCAAACGCTGGGGTAATGTCGTCAGGATTACACTCCATCGTCACCTCGACAGGCTGCGGCCTATATACCTTATATATATAGGAGAAGAGACGGTCGAGCTGATCCGTTGTGAGCTGACTCGGTGTGCCGCCCCCGAGATAGATCGTCGTGATGGCCTCGTCAGCAAGCAATTCCTCCGCCCGCAACGTCAGTTCCTGGCAGAGGGCATCGACGTAGGCATCGCGCAGCGCGGGAAGCGTCGTCGAATAAAATCCGCAATAGACGCAACGACTGGCACAAAATGGTATATGTATGTATAATCCTGTCATTTCACTTGCAAAAGTACTAATTAATTTTAAAAAATAGAGCACTTTTGCCATCGTTGTTTGGCTTTTACAAAAAAAATGCCTAATTTAGTGGGCGAAATGACAGAAATGCCTGTCCTCTTTCAAATACCCTACAAGTAAATAACGATATTATTAATCGCTTAAATCTATCCGATATGAAAGTATATCAGACAAATGAGATTAAAAACATTGCCTTGATTGGCAGTGCGGGTAGCGGCAAGACCACACTTGCCGAGAGTATGCTTTTCGAAGCTGGTATCATCAAGCGTCGTGGCTCCGTAGAAGCCAAGAACACGGTAAGCGACTATTTCCCTGTGGAGCAGGAGTACGGCTATTCGGTCTTCCCCACCGTATTCCATGCAGAGTGGAATGGCAAAAAGCTCAATATTATCGATTGTCCGGGTAGCGACGACTTTGTGGGGGGTGCCATCACGGCCCTCAACGTCACCGACCAAGCCGTCATACTCATCAATGGCCAGTATGGCCCGGAGGTTGGCACACAGAACAACTTCCGATATACCGAAAAGCTGCACAAGCCGGTCATCTTCCTCGTCAACCAGCTTGACAGCGACAAATGCGACTTTGATCAACTCATCCAAAGCATGAAGGACATCTATGGTCCGAAGTGCGTGCAGATACAATATCCCGTCCAGACGGGTCCCGACTTCCACGAGATCATCGACGTGCTCATCATGAAGAAACTCTCATGGGGTCCGGACGGTGGCGCACCGAAGCGCGAGGAGATTCCCGCCGAGGAGATGGAGAAGGCCATGGAGCTCCACAAGGCGCTCGTGGAGGCAGCCGCCGAAAATGACGAGGCACTGATGGAGAAGTTCTTCGAGGAGGAGACGCTCACGGAGGACGAGATGCGCGAGGGTATCCGCAAGGGCCTGGTGATGCGCAACATCTTCCCGGTGTTCTGCGTCGATGCCCACAAGGACATGGGTGTGCAGCGCCTGATGGAGTTCCTCGGCAATGTCGTGCCCTTCGTCAGCGAGATGCCGAAGGTCCATAACACGCGTGGTGAGGAGGTGACACCCGACTCCAACGGTCCGGAGAGTATCTACTTCTTCAAGACGGGTATGGAACCGCATATCGGCGAGGTGAGCTACTTCAAGGTGATGAGCGGATCGATCAAGTCAGGCGACGACCTGACCAACGCCGACCGTGGCAGCAAGGAGCGCATTGGACAGATCTTCGCCTGCGCGGGTGCCAACCGCATCCCCGTGGATCAGCTCAACGCGGGCGACCTGGGCTGCACCGTGAAACTGAAGGATGTCAAGACGGGCAACACGCTCAACGGCAAGGGTACGGAGGAGCGTTTCGACTTCATCAAATATCCCAACTCCAAGTATTCACGCGCCATCAAGGCCGTCAACGAGAGCGATACGGAGAAGATGATGGCAGCCCTGCTCAAGATGCGCCAGGAGGACCCGACATGGGTGATGGAGCAGAGCAAGGAACTGGGCCAGACGATCGTCCACGGACAGGGAGAGTTCCACCTGCGCACGCTGAAATGGCGTATGGAGAACAACGAGAAACTCGCCGTGAAGTTTGAGGAGCCGCGCATCCCGTATCGTGAGACCATCACGAAACTCTCTCGCGCCGACTACCGCCACAAGAAGCAGTCGGGTGGTGCCGGACAGTTTGGCGAGGTCCACCTGATTGTGGAGCCATACGCCGAGGGCATGCCCGATCCGACGACGTTCAACATCAACGGTCAGGAGTTCAAGATGAACATCAAGGGCCGCGAAGAAGTGGACCTGGAGTGGGGCGGCAAGCTCGTCTTCATCAACTCCGTGGTCGGTGGTGCCATCGACGCACGCTTCATGCCCGCCATCCTCAAGGGTATCATGGACTGCATGGAGCACGGTCCGCTGACGGGTAGCTACGCCCGCGACGTGCGCGTGATCGTCTATGATGGCAAGATGCACCCGGTGGATAGCAACGAGCTCTCCTTCATGCTCGCCGCGCGCCACGCCTTCTCCGACGCCTTCAAGCAGGCTGGTCCGAAGATTCTGGAGCCGATCTACGACCTGGAGGTCTATGTGCCGGCCGACTACATGGGCGACGTGATGAGCGACCTGCAGGGCCGCCGCGCCATGATCATGGGCATGGACAGCGAGGCTGGCTACCAGAAGTTGCAGGCGAAGATTCCTTTGAAGGAGCTCTCCAACTACAGCATCGCGCTCAGCTCCCTCACGGGCGGACGCGCCAGCTTCTCGACGAAGTTTGCAAGCTACGAGCTGGTGCCCAACGACATCCAGCAGAAGCTCATCGCCGAGCATGAGGCTGAGCAGAAGGACGAAGACTAAAATGAATTTCTCGTCCGCGAGACGAGTCACCATGTAAATAGTTAGAGAGGGTGTGTCAAAACGATCGTTCGTTTTTGACGCACCCTCTTTTGACTTTCAAAAGAAGCACGACAACACAAAAGTATGCGTTGTTGGCGGCGACACGCGGGAGGCGAAGCGAGAAGCGAAGCGCGAAAGCGAGTCGCTACGGGAAGTTATCGGGGGCAGAAGACCTTCATGACCTTGGAGCCAACCTTGACGATGTTGATACCTCGCTGCAACTGCGGGATGCGGCGGCCCTGCACGTCGTAGTATTCCGCCTCGGTGTCGTTGAGCAGATCGACGAGAGTAGCGGCATCTACCTGGTTGGTGCCTTCATCCACGCCGATGGTGAGTTGTGCGGATCCACCCTCCAGCGTACCCTCGGGCTGGATATAGGCGCGGTAGGCAGCTATCTTCACGCCGGTGGCAGCAAGCTTGTAGTCGCTGACCAGGCGGAACAGGTTCTTGGCAATGAAATAGCAATCGTCGGCGAGTTCGATGGGGGCAAACGTACCCATCAGTCGATGGCCCGTCTCCCTATTCGTGGGTTTTGTCACGGCCTTCGCCTTCTCATCGGGAGTAGCCGTACCACTTACGACGCGGAAGCTGGTCTGTTCCGCGTTCTTCTTGCGAACGACGACAGGCTGGCCTGCCTCTATCACGCCTTCCTCCACGCGCACGAGCTCCACACTCTCCGTTCCTACCGACTTTAGGGTATAGAAGTAGCAGGTGTTGTCCTCCGAACTGGGATGGATGGTATAGGGCAGACAGAGCGTTGCCCATTCAGACTTTACCTCTCGCTCGTAGGAAGCGGCGTTCACGTCGCAGTCTTCGTAGAGCGTGTATGCCTTGCTGTCATCCAAAGGCAGTGCGTCGATGGTGAGTGGGTAGCCTGTGGCTCCAATGATCTCATTGCCATTCGTGCCAACCTTCTTGGTGAGATAACCCGATTTGTAGTTCGCGTAAGTCTCATTTTTCTTTGTAGGTTCGAAGGAGATAGCGCCTTTCAGTGAATGGCAGTCGCGGAACATATTTGAACTTGTGACTCCATAGATTTTGAAAAGATCGCTGACATAGATGGTCTGAAGCGCGGAGCATCCGTCAAACATATCGGTAGCAGATTTTGCCATACCGGTGTCGAAACTGGAAAGATCGAGCATTTGAAGGCTACAGCATCCCTTGAACATAGCATCCAGCTGCATTTTGGGCTTATCAGCCGGGAAGTTGGACACGTCGAGAAACTTAAGAGAACTGCAACCAGAGAACATAGCGTATAAGCCGTGATATAACACTCCCTTCGCATTGAAATGGGACAAGTCAAGCGAATCCAAACTTGAACAATTAGAAAACATTTGGTTCATGGATGTCACTTTCTCCGTATTGAAACTTGAAATGTTGAGATCATGGAGCTTTGTGCACCCATAGAACATTTGGGCCATTGTTGTTACTCTCTCTGTGTTGAAATGGGAAAGGTCGAGCGTTTCGAGGTTCGAACACAGGGCAAACATCCCTGACATATTCTCGACGTTGGACGTGTTGAGATTTTCGATACCCTCTATGCTGGTAAGATTCGTACAACCATTAAACCAATTGGAGCACGTCGTGTGGGTTTCATCCCGGAAACCGGCTTTGAAGACCACCTTCTTAATTTCTGCAGCATGGTCGTTCCAATCCTGTCTATTTCCATATTGTAACTCATAGATATTGTCGCCCACGGGCTTCGTTGCGCCGCGATGGAAGGAGAGCGTGCCGGTTGGCGCATCCCATCGCACCCAACTGGCAGTAGCAGCCGTGAGATAACCTCCCTCTCCCGTGTGCGCCATTTCCACACCCGTCTTATCAGGGTTATAGTTGGGCAGATTAACACATCCGGCAAAAGCATAAGGACCCTCGGTTACTTTATCTGTAGTAAATGCAGAAGTGACATAAATCATCTTGAGGTTTTTACAATATTGAAACGCACTTAACATGGAAGTCATATTGGGCGTTGCAAACGACGAGAGATCAAGCATCTCAAGCTTCGTACATGAGTAGAACATACGAGCCATCTGCTGCAGATTCTCCGTATCAAAACTGCTTAAATCAATACTTTCAAGGTTGGTGCACTTATAAAACATTAAGTGCATATCAATCACCTTGCTGGTATTGAAACTGCTGAGATCGAGACTCCGAAGCGACGAACATTCGGAGAACATTGACTCCATACTCGTCACATTTTCAGTATTGAAACCAGAGAGGTCGAGACTTTCAAGCGACTGACACGAAGAGAACAAGTACCGCATATCGGTCAAAGATCCAGTTTTAAAACCGGAAAGGTTGAGATTGGAAAGTGCGACACAACCATAGAACATCCAGCCCATGTCTTTCACTTTTTCAGCATTAGAACCAGATAGATCGAGTTCGGTAAGGCTTGCGCAACCTCTAAACATTCCATTGAGATCAGTCACGTTGCTGCCTATGAAACCTTTGGGCAAGTTGATTGTGCGAAGATTCGTAGAGCCTACAAACATTTCAAACATGTTTGTGACCTTTTCCGTATTAAAGGAAGACAAATCAAGTGTTTCCAAGCTGGTACATTTGGAAAACATTGATCCCATATTTTCGACCTCTGACGTGTTTAAATAGTCCAAGTGCTCTATCTTTGTCAGACCTTCGAAGAGGTAAAACCATTGATCACATGATTTGGGACGTGCATGCTTGAAACTCTCGTCGAAGACCACGGTCTGTATAGCTTTTCTTTCAACATAATTGGCCCACAAGGGTCTTGCATAAATTGCGTTGTCGGATGTTTGTTTATTCTTGTCATAATAGAGCGTGAGGGTCTGAGTCTCTCGGTCCAATCTCGCATACATTCTACGATCCTGTATCTGCGCCATCACGGGCTGCAGGAGCATCAGCATCAGCAAGAGCGAGAGCGCGCATCGGCGCTGCAATAGATATTGGGTCATTTTCTTGATCATGTTGATAGTCATTTTTTGTTTTAGTTTGGGTGCACCACGGCACCATTCGTTGATTGTGATAGAAAGAAGGGGCAATAGGCTATTTATTCCCCCCAGAGGAAACCTTTCTCGTCTAAGATAAGTCCTGCTTCTTCCAGTTCCTGTCGATTCTGAAACCGCCCACTATAAATCCTTACCTGCGAGGGGTTGATCATCATGCACGGCCCAGTCTGCGCGACGTCAACCTGGGGCTTGAGATACTTTTTTTTCTTCATACTTTTATTTCTTGTTTTTGATTATTGTCTTCACGATTAGTCCGTCGGGCGCCCACGACGAGGACTAAGCCTCCACAACGTGCGGGTCTCTCCGACCTTCAAAATTAGTACAAAAGTAGGGAAAAGTAGTGAGACAGGGTGTCGCATTGTCCTGTTCAGGTGTCTCTTTGGTGGTAAATAGTTGTCTCCTTCCTACCAAAGAGACAACGGTTCATAGCCAGGAGCGGTTGCGATTACATATTTTAAGAAATCAAGAAAAGAGCCGTCAAATATCAGAAAAGGGATCTTCAGATACGGAGAAAAGGGGTCGTCCCCCTGCTACGAAAGAGACGCATCCGAATCGTGGGATCCGGCCAAATAGCGCTCCCGCCAAACGGTCGGCGTACACGCCTCCCGCGCCTTGAAGATGCGGTAGAGGTGGGTGCGGGAAGTAAAACCACATTCGGAGGAGATGATGTCATTGCTGTAATCGGGGTTGGCAATCATCATTTTCTTGGCCGCAGCGAAGCGGATGTCGCTCAGCCATATCCGGAACGTAGTCTTCAGAGACTGGTCGAAGTATATCGTGAGTTCGTCTTTCGAGACATGGATCGCATGGGAGAGGGAGAGGAGGTTCACCCCCCCATCCTTATAGCCCATCGCCGCGCACCATTCGTCCAGCCGCTGCTGGATCTGCTTTCTTCGATCCTCAGGCATCAGCGAGGCAGTTTGCGTCTCCTCCGCCTGGTCGGCTGCATGGACCGCGTCGGCATGAAATGCGTTATCAGGCGTTGCGTTATCAGGGGTTGTGCCAGCATGAGACGCATTGGTACGAGACGCGTTGGTATGAGCCCCATTGGCAGAAGTTACGCCAGCATGAGCCCCATCGCATGGAGCCGCCTCGCCAGGAGAAGAGACATCAGGAGAAGATACACCATGAGCCGCGACGGCCTGTTGCGCTACCGTCTTCTCCTGCTGAGCGACTACGACAGCAGGGCTGACCTTTCCCTCCGCCTCTTCGTCGAGCAGCGACTCCTTCGGCTGATAGCTGTAGCCCAGGGCCACGAAACTCAGGATGAAGAAGAGGAAAGCCATGAGCCCCAGGGGCGCAAAAAAGTAAAGCATCTTGGTGGAGATGATGGCAAAGGGCGACACCACGGCGGGGAAGAAGAGGATAAGGAGGCTGGCGCGGGAGTAGCGTACATAGGGCATGATGTCGCCGCCCGCCATCGTCTCCAGCAGACGGCGGCGCTTGATGATCTCGCGGACGATGACGACGATGCAATAGACCACATTGGCGGCAAAGAGGGCCAGCATAGCATAGAGCCAGGCCCCGATGCGCATTTCGCCATGCTGGAGGAAGCCGATGAAGAAACAGGCGAGGATCGCCAGGTTGATCGCCGCGCAGACCGCATAGACCCTCCTCCTGCGGACATGTGTGGCCTCGATATGGAAGATGCCCATCGAAATGAGCGAAAAACAGGGTGCATAGACGAGGACATTGACCGTGGCACCCACCGCGTCGTCAACGGCCCTGAACCCATAGCGCATCTGCATCAGATAGTGCGCCGCCAAGCCCATGATGCCGACAAAGATCAACCATCGTGCGCGCTCATAGCGCGGATTGAGCCATCGCGTCTGGAGACGGGTGACGGCGAGGGTGAAGGCATTGAACAGCATGAACAGGAAGCATGCGAACTGCAGCAGAAACAAATGATCCATAGGATAAAAGATCTCGTTGGAATAGGAAAATAGGTTTTATGGACAAGGCATCTGCCCGGCGCTTGACGCCAGGCAGATGCCTCATAAAGATACAGGCTGTAGGGGGTAGTACCCTCTCCTACTTCGTCATTTCATAGACCACGTCCATGAGCTCCTTGCCCAGGGCGTCGGCCTCCTCCATCGTGGCCGCCTCGCTATAGACGCGCATGATGGGCTCAGTATTGCTCTTGCGGAGGTGGACCCACTTCGTCGGGAAGTCGAGTTTCACACCATCAATATCCGTTACCCGCACGTCGTCCATCGATCCGAAGCGCTCCTTGACCTTGCCCAGGATGGCATCCATATCGGTGTCGGGCGTGAGGTCGATGCGGTTCTTGGCAATATAATAGGTCGGGAACGTCTTGCGGAGCTCACTGCACGTCACTCCCTTCTGTGCCAGCGAACTGAGGAAGAGGGCGATGCCGACCAGGGCGTCGCGACCATAGTGGCTCTCGGGATAGATGACGCCACCATTGCCCTCGCCACCGATGACTGCACCCACCTCCTTCATCTTGGTGGTGACATTGACCTCGCCGACGGCAGAGGCAAAATACTGGCAACCATGGCGCTCGGTGACGTCGCGCAGGGCGCGCGTAGAACTGAGGTTGGAGACGGTTGCGCCCTTGACGTGGTCGAGGATGTAGTCGGCCACGCTGACGAGCGTATATTCCTCGCCATACATCTTGCCGTCCTCCTGGATGAAGGCGAGACGATCGACGTCGGGATCGACGACGATGCCGAGGTCATAGCCTCCTGCTGCCACCTCGCCCATGATGCCTCCGAGATTCTTCTCCAGCGGCTCCGGATTGTGGGCGAAGTCGCCATTGGCCTCGCCATTGAGGATGGTGTAGCCGACGCCCAGTCGGTCGAGGAGCTTCGGCAGGATGACGCCGCCGACGGAGTTGATCGCATCGACGACGACGCGGAATCCACGCTTGCGAATGGCCTCCGTATCGACCAGGTCGAGGGCGAGGACCGCCTCGATATGACGGTCGTCGAAACTGTCGTCCTGGCGGTAAGTGCCTATATGATCGACATCAGCATAGTCGAAGTCCTCCTTCTCCGCCATGGCGAGCACGGCGTTGCCGTCGTCCTTGGTGAGGAACTCGCCCTCGTGGTTGAGCAACTTGAGCGCGTTCCACTGGCGCGGGTTGTGGCTGGCGGTGACGATGATGCCACCTGCCGCATGGCTCATGCGGACGGCCAGTTCGGTGGTCGGGGTCGTGGCAAGCCCGATATCGAGCACGTCATAGCCCATTCCTATCAGTGTGCCGCAGACCACCAGTCGGACCATGTCGCCCGAGATGCGCGCGTCGCGGCCTACCACGATACAGTTGCTGCCCGTCGGGTCGCTCTGACGGATAAACTTGGCATACGCCGTGGTAAACTTGACGATGTCCAACGGGTTGAGCGTATCGCCGGTAGGGCCTCCGATGGTTCCACGGATGCCGGAAATGGATTTGATCAGTGTCATATTTTCTCTTTAGTTTTGTAATTGCATGTTATCTTCCGCGCTCGTAGGTGATATCGTAGAGACACGGATAGACCGACATCGTGGCCGCATAGGTGCCCTCGGTGGAGGGTACGATGATGCGCACGCGGGCGATGCGGTCGTCGGCCGAGAGCGGCCTACCCACCTTGATGTAAGGCAGCGGGGAAAGCCATCCGTTGGGCACCTGCGTGCTGCCGGAACTTCTTCCATAGACTTGATACATCACACTCGACGTGGGGTCGAAGGAGGCCGTGAAGGTGCCGGAGGTGTTCGTGACCGACATCTTATCGACCAGCGCGCTGAAATAGAGGATGTTGTTGGTGGCGATGATGCTATCGGTGAGGAGGTTGCGCTCGGTGAATCGGCAGAGCACGGTGGCCGTCTCGCCATCCTTGATTTTCTCTCCGCAACCCTTCTCTACGATTTGGAGATAGATGCCCGAAGACTCGAGCAGCACAAACTCGTTCTTGCTCACGTCGGTCATCGTGTCTTGATCGAAAAACTGGCGTTCGGAGATGACCGTCACGCTGCTGTCGTTGAGATACTGGCGGATGGCTCCGTTCTCTCGCTTGCGCTGGTCAGCATAGGTCTCGTCATTGCTGCACGCCGACCAGAGCAGAGCTGCGAGCGGGAGGAGGAGAAAAAGCGTTTTCTTCATCGGAATCTTTTACGTTCAATAATATCTTACTGCAAAGTTATAGCAAATCGTCTGTTCCACCATAAGACGACGCCCATTTTTAGCTACTTTTGACATTAAAGACTGCCCTACGGACCATGATCCTGGCCCGCGAGGGGTCATCGCAGCTGCTCCTTGTAGGCCATGATGGCTCGGAGGACCACCTGCTCGGCTTCCTCGATGGAGCACTCCAGGCGTCCGCCTGCCGCGTCTTCGTGTCCTCCGCCGTGGAAAAACTCCTCCGCCATCTTGCGGCAGTGGAACCCATTGCCCGAACGGAGGCTGACGCGTATGACCTGGTCCTTCTCGGTGTCCTCGCGCAGCGAGATGGAGAGTTTGAGTTTTTTGATCTTCTGCGGGATGTTGACCACGCCCTCCAGGTCGCCCCTGACAAACTGGAAACGTCGCATTTCGTCGCGCGTGACGGTGTAGTAGGCCGCATGGGAGGCCGGCAGGACGCGCAGTTTCTTGAAGATCACATAGGACCTGAACTTGATGGCCTGTGGCGAGTAGTTGTTATAGACGCGGTTATAGACGCGGTCTTTGTCCACGCCCTTCTCCAGCAGGTGGCTGATGATGAGATAGACGGCTGGCGCATTGGAGTTGTAGGTGAAGGCCCCCGTGTCCGTCATCATGCCGCAGTAGATACATTGCGCCATCTGCAGCGTCATCTCGTCGTAGGCGCCCAACTGCCACAGCAGGCGGAAGACGAGTTCCGACGTGCTCGACATCGCGGGATGAGACACCGAGAGCGCCGCCTCGACGGTCGGGCCCACATGGTGGTCGATGAGGAGTCGGGGCGCCTTCGACTGGGCAATGACGTCCGCCATGTCCCCCGTGCGCGAGAGGTCGTTGTAGTCGAGACAGCAGACGAGGTCGGCCTTGTCGAAGGCCTCCTTCGCGCGGTCGGGATGCTTGTCGTAGCGGAGCAGCGTCTGCGATCCTGGGAGCCACATCAGGAAGTCGGGAGCGGCATCGGGGATCACGCAGGTGACCTCCTTGCCCAGGGCCTGCAGATACTGCGCCCAGGCCAACATCGATCCGATGGCATCTCCGTCGGGCGACTTATGGACGGTGACTACCACGGAGCTGGCATCGGCAGTCAGCTGCCGCAACAGAGCAAGCTGACTGTCGTCCAGAAGGTTGATTTCCATGTAGAAATGGTTGGTGATACGATTAGAACAGTTTGGCGGGATAGACGCCCTCATCGACGAGGCGCTGGATGCGATCCACGACGCCCTGACGATCGGCAGGATAGGTGACGCCAAACCAATGGCTGGTGGTATCGAGGACCTTGACAGCCGCCGTACCGTCGTTGATGAGCTTGTTGACCATCAGCGGGATGAAGAACTCGGCCTTCAGGTTGGCCATGTTCTCCGGATCGGAGAGGAAGCTCTTGAAGTAGTCCTCGCTATAGTCGAAATAGTCGGGCGTGAATCCCCATACGTTCATCGAGACCGGCGTGTTGTCGGGCGTCATCACCCACTGGTCGTCGTCGTCCTTATACTGCACGGCGCCGTCCCTGCGCTCTATCTTCGTGCGCTCCACGACGGTGGCCAGATTGCCCTCGGCGTCGGTCGTGCAGATGCCACGCGATACCGTTCCGTTCTCGCTGAGCGTGTTGCCCACGCGGAAGCCCACCATCGCATAGCGGTTCTTGCTGCCCTCGGGGAGCTCGGAGAGATACTTGCCGATGACCATGAAGGTGTCGCGATTGTAGAAGTCGTCGCAGTTGATGACGCAGAACGGCTCCTTGATGACGTCCTTAGCCATCAGTACGGCGTGGTTGGTGCCCCACGGTTTCACGCGGCCCTCGGGCGTGGTGAATCCCTCGGGGAGGGCGTCGAGGCTCTGGAAGACGAGCTCTGCGGGGATGTGGCCCTCATACTTGGCGAGGACCTGCTTGCGAAACTGCTCCTCGAAGTCCTTTCTGATGACGAAGACGATCTTGCCAAATCCCGCCTGGATGGCGTCGTATATGGAGTAGTCCATGATGGTCTCACCATTGGGTCCAAGTCCGTCGAGCTGCTTCAGCCCGCCGTAGCGGCTACCCATGCCGGCAGCCAAAAGAAGTAATGTCGGTTTCATGTCTTTTTATGTTTTTGTCATGATTATACTTTGTTCTCTCTACCTATTTATATAGCGCTCGCGCGGCGCCCCATCCTCCGGGGCCCGCCCAGGCGCTCGCCCTCCCCCACTCGAGACTAATCGAGCAGGGTGCTGCTGCGTACGCGGCTCAGCGTCTCCGGCGTCATCTGGAGAAAACTGGCCACATAGACCAGGGGGGCGCGGAGGACGATCTGTGGCGCCAGTTTGCAAAACTTGCGGTAGCGCTCCTGTGCCGTCTCGAAGCGCACGAGGTCGGCCATGACCTGCGAGATCACGAGGCTCTCCTCCAATATCTTGCGAAAGAGGATCTGTATGTTCACGTTGTGGAGGGCCACCTGCTCCAGGCGATGCTTGGGGAGCGCATAGATATAGGAGGCCTCCAGGGCCTCTACCTGCAGATGGGTGGGCTCTTCGTGAAACAAGCTCTCGATGCACATGAAGATGGTGTGGTCCACCCCCAGGTGCTCCGTGATCTGCTTGCCGTTCTTGAAGTAGAACTGGCGGATCAGTCCGCGCTCCACATAGTAGATGTTACGGCAGACCTCGCCCTCCCTTAGGATTATCTCGCCCTTGCTGAACTTCATGGGCACCAGCACGCTCTCCAGCACGTCGAGCTCCTCGTGGGTCATCGTACTGTACTTGCGTGCCAACTCGCGGGCCACCTCCCTGGGGGTTGCTATCGGTTCTCTCATCGTGTCTCCTCTTTTCTCCTTTTATATATCTTGTTGGCCGAAAGATGTTCTTCCGGCGGTTAGTCCAATTTCAGCACGGCCAGGAACGCCTTCTGAGGCACCTGCACGTTGCCGACCTGCTTCATGCGCTTCTTGCCCTTCTTCTGCTTTTCGAGCAGCTTGCGCTTGCGGCTGATATCTCCGCCATAACACTTCGCCGTCACGTCCTTGCGCACCTGCTTCACGGTCTCGCGGGCGATGATCTTCGCTCCGATGGCCGCCTGGATGGCAATGTCAAACTGCTGGCGCGGTATCAGTTCCTTGAGTTTCTCACACATCCTGCGTCCAAAGACCACGGCGTTGCTCTCGTGGGTCAGCGTGGAGAGGGCATCGACGGGCTCGCCGTTGAGCAGGATGTCGAGCTTGACCAGCTTCGAGGGGCGGAACGAGTCGATATGGTAGTCGAACGAGGCGTAGCCCTTGGAGATGCTCTTGAGCTTGTCGTAGAAGTCGATGACGATCTCGCCCAGCGGGATCATGAAGACGAGCTCCAGTCGGTTGCCGCTGACGTAGTTTTGGCTCACGAGCTCGCCGCGCTTGTCGAGGCAGAGCTTCATGATCGGTCCGATAAACTGGCTGGAGGTGATGATGCTGGCCTTGATAAACGGTTCCTCGATATGGTCTATCATCGTCGCGTCGGGCAGTCCCGAGGGGTTGTGTACCTCCTTCACCTCTCCTTGCTTGTCATAGACCATGTAGCTGACGTTGGGGACGGTCGTGATCACGTCCATGTTGAACTCGCGGTCCAGCCGCTCCTGGATGATCTCCATGTGGAGCAGTCCGAGGAATCCGCAGCGGAATCCGAAGCCGAGGGCCTGGGAGCTCTCGGGCAGGAAGGTCAGCGAGGCGTCGTTGAGCTGGAGCTTCTCCAGCGAGGCGCGGAGGTTCTCGTAGTCGTTGGGGTCGATGGGATAGACGCCGGCAAAGACCATCGGCTTCACCTCCTGGAATCCCTCGATGGCCTTGGCGCAGGGCCGTTCGACGTGGGTGACGGTGTCGCCCACCTTCACCTCCTTGGCGTCCTTGATGCCGCTGATGATATAGCCCACCTCGCCGGCAGTGAGCTGCGCCTTGGGCACCATGTCCATCTTCAGCACGCCCACCTCGTCGGCGTCATACTCCTGGCCGGTGTTGAAAAACTTCACCTTGTCGCCCTTGCGCACCACGCCGTTATCGATCTTCACCAGCGTGATGATGCCACGGAAGGAGTTGAAGACCGAGTCGAAGATGAGGGCCTGCAGCGGCGCTTCCTTGTCGCCCGTCGGCGCGGGGATGCGGTCCACGACGGCGCGGAGGATGTCATCGACGCCCTCTCCCGTCTTGCCCGAGGCCCGGATGATCTCCCCGGGCTCGCAGCCGAGCAGATCGACGATCTCGTCCTCCACCTCCTCGGGCATGGCGTTGGGCATGTCTATCTTGTTGATGACCGGGATGATCTCCAGGTCGTGGTCGATGGCCATATAGAGATTGCTGATGGTCTGCGCCTGCACGCCCTGTGTGGCATCGACGATGAGCAGCGCGCCCTCACAGGCGGCAATGCTTCGCGACACCTCGTAGGAGAAATCGACGTGGCCCGGCGTGTCTATCAGGTTGAGCAAATATTTCTTTCCCTCCATCGTGTACTCCATCTGGATGGCGTGGCTCTTGATGGTGATGCCGCGCTCGCGCTCCAAATCCATGTTGTCCAACATCTGACCCTCCGTGACTTGGATGGTCTTGGTGCGCTCCAACAGACGGTCGGCCAGGGTGCTCTTGCCGTGATCGATATGGGCTATGATGCAAAAATTCCGTATATGGTCCATTCTTGTATTGTAATTTCAAAATGCAAAAGTAGCAATAAAAAACGAGATACACGACTTCCAGCCCGTTTTTTGCTCGCCAACCGTGCAAAACCATGCCACGGGACGCGCTTTGGCAAAACCTTTGTGACTCTTTTTGCCACTTAGAGGAAATAAAAAACACGATTTGGCGTTATTTCCATAGCGTGGCGATGGCGGACCCGGGACACGACCTGCCCCAGGGAGGCTTCGCCATAGCCGACATTTACAGAAACTAAAAGAGAAAAACTGACATGAAACAGACAATTTTAGTGACGGGCGGAACGGGCTTCATCGGTAGCCATACCACCGTGGAACTGATCGAGGCTGGCTACGACGTGGTCATCATCGACAACCTTTCCAACTCCAAGATAGAGGTGCTCGACGGCATCGAGAAGATCACGGGTGTGCGCCCGGCCTTCGAGCAGGTAGATCTGCGCGACAAGGCTGCCACGGAGGCCGTGTTCCAGAAGTATCCGGCCATCGCTGGCATCATCCACTTCGCCGCCTCCAAGGCCGTGGGCGAGAGCGTCCAGCTGCCCCTGCTCTACTACCGCAACAATGTTGTCTCGCTCATCAACCTCCTGGAGCTCATGCCTGCCTATGGCGTCAAGGGCATCATCTTCTCCAGCAGCTGCACGGTCTATGGACAACCCAACCCCGAGAACCTGCCCGTCACGGAGGACGCACCCCACCAGAAGGCCACCTCGCCCTATGGCAACACCAAGGAGATCAACGAGCAGATCATCTACGACAACATCCATAGCGGCGCGGCCGTCAAGAGCATCGTCCTGAGATACTTCAATCCTATCGGTGCCCATCCCTCGGCGCTCATCGGCGAACTGCCCAACGGCGTGCCCAACAACCTCATCCCCTACGTCACGCAGACGGCAATGGGCATCCGCGAGCAACTGACCATCTTCGGCAACGACTACGACACGCCCGACGGCACCTGCATCCGCGACTACATCTATGTCGTGGACCTGGCCAAGGCGCATGTGGCGGCCATGGCGCGCGTGCTGGACCAGGAGACCGAACCGATCGAGTATTTCAACATCGGCACGGGCAAGGGCAACTCCACGCTGGAGATCGTCACGACCTTTGAGGAGGCCACGGGCGTGAAACTCAACTGGAAGTATGGTCCGCGCCGCGAGGGCGACATCGAGAAGATTTGGGGCGACTGCACCAAGGCCAACCAGGTGTTGGGCTGGAAGGCGGACACGCCCCTGGCCGACGTGCTCCGCAGCGCCTGGAAGTGGCAGGAGAAACTGCGCGAGGACGGCGTGATGTAGAATAACC
>ULXP01023043.1_pt1 | contig 20824 bp, 18 predicted proteins | sample 1961351 | NCBI WGS metagenome assembly ULXP01 (sample SAMEA4835840, study PRJEB28245) | human gut metagenome | biome: gut microbiome; material: fecal sample | place: Denmark | collected 2008 | reverse complement strand
TCCCTGTTTCTGCCGCTGGCAGCGGTCGCCTCCGTTGCAGCGAAATACTGCAGGTTCATCTTTCCGTCCACAATGTCGAACACCGGTTCGTGGTCGCCCAGCTGCACCCCGCCCACAACGCCGCCGGGCACTCCGCGCAGCTGCTGCGCGCTGAAGGTGGCATACTCCACCCCGCCGCTCTCGCCGGTAATGCGGTACACCCGCTGCTCGTCGTAGAACTGTCGCATCAGCTCAATGATCAGGTAGCACTCCTTCGCAAACGCCCGGTACGCGCTCTTCAGCATGTCCCGGCTCAGCTTGCTGCCCGCCTCCTGCAGCGCCGCAATGGCACTGGCAGCGGTCAGGCCGCTGGTGGTTCCGCCCTGGCTCACGTCCCGGTTGCCGCTCACTTCCTTCAGCTCGCTCACCCGGGCATCCCGGTAGTTCATGCAGTTGCCGCTCAACACGTTCGTCTGCAGCGACATAAAGCTGTCGCTGTTCAGCCGCCCCACAACGTGCACGATGTCCTTGGAAAAGTCCGCCAGCTCCTGCTCATTCACCCCCGCCGTGTCGCTCAGCACAAAGCGCTGCTTTGCCGCCAGCTTTACGTTCTCGTCCATGGCATGGTTCATCTCGTCAATGGCGGTCTGGGTGTCCTTCATCACGTCGATGTACCCAAACCCCGCCGGGGAATCCTCCTCCATGAACAGCGGGTCAAACACAAAGGGGTACTTCCCGTGGTCGTAAAAGCCCCGCTGCGCCAGCTGCGGGTCGTTCTCGCTGGCATACAGCACCACGCCGTTGCAGTACTTGCAGTAGTGCAGCACCGTCTGTCCGCTGGGCTGTGCCTTCTTGTAGTACCAGTCCACCACCACGCTCTTGTCGGTGGTGTCAATGCTGTCGTCGTGGATGTACTGCCCCACGTCCAGCCCCTTGCCGGTGTGCCCCTCCATCTGCGGGAAGCGCCCCACCAGCTGCTCGTTGTCCTCAAGGCTCAGGCTGAACAGGTGCGGCGACTGCTGAATGTCCTCCACGCCCGGTGCCCAGTACAGCATCAGCAAATTCACGCTCTGGATGCTGATGTCTCCCAGCCCGCCCCGCAGCACCGGGTCCCAGAAGATGCCCTTCACGCCGGTACCGGTCTTGAGCTTGCGCCACCATGTATCGCAGTACACCTGCTCGTAGTTGCACTGCTCCAGCACCGCCGGGATCACCTTGGAAAGGGTCCTCGCCGTCTCCTCGTCGTCCGCCGCTCGCGGCAGCACGTTCGGCTCCGGGTAGTTGTCCATGGCGTCCGCGTGCTTGTTGGCAATGCTGTTGAACAGCCACCCGCTGGAAGGCTGCGGCTTTCCCTCCATCATCTTGTTCTGGTAGTTCTTCCAGTGCCCCATCCGGAACCACAGCTCGTTTTCAATGATCCGCTTGTCCAGCGCCGCCTTGCCGGTCTTGTACCGCTGCAGGATCTCTCCCGCCTTTGCGATCTCTTCCGGCCCGATCACCGTCTCCGCAGCAGCGCCCGCCGGTGCGCTCTCGCCCGCATCGCCCTGCATAAGGCCCTGCATGGCATCATCCCGTCCGGTGTCGGGTCTCGCGGTGCTCACCATCCGGTCTCCTTCACTCATGCCGCCAGGGTTTGCTTCTGCCGGTCTTGTGTCCGCCGGTGCCTGCTGCACCCCGGCTGCCTTGGCCGCCAAGGCCATGATTCGCAGCAGCTTCTCCCCGTCCTGTTCGGTGTTCGGCTGCTGTCCCTCGTATCTTCCTGTCATCGCTTCTCCTTCTGCTTATACCCGCATCACCCGGGTAGGGCTGTGGTGTGCGTCCATATCCAGCGGGTCGTCCCGCAGCACCGCCTCTTTGCGTACCTGCCGGGGACTGATGGGGTTTTCCATCAGCACATACCGGCACTCGTCGTAGATGTGGTCCTCCTGCGTGGTGTCAATGTCCTCCACGTTGCTCTCGTCGTACACAAGGTTCGGGATGGTGCGGATAAAATGCCGGCAGGTGTCAAACACCTGAAACATCGGTCGCCCCTCTGCGTCAAACGCCAGCCGGTAGTGCAGCTGCATCTTGCCCGCAATGCGGGTGTGGTCGCCCGGCCGCCACGTCACAAAGTACGGGTACTTCTCCTGCATCTGGGCAATGCTCTCGCCCTGGCTCTCGTTGAAGATGGCCGGGTCTGCCACTCCCTGGATCACCCTGCCCTTCAGCATCGGGTCGTTCTGCTCTGCCTCCCGGATGCGCCTTGCCTGCATGTACACCACCGTGCCCGGCCCTGTGGGTCGGTTGCGGCTCATCAGGTAGCTGTACTCCTCCCACGTGAAGTGGGTCAGCTCGTCCACCCCGATAAAATCAAAGGCCTTGCCCTGGTAGTTGTACTTGTCCTGCGTGCGGAACATGGACCCAAAATAGATCTTCGCCCCGCTGGGGAAGGTCCACACATGGCTGGACGCGTTGTACCGCGCCTTCGGGAAGACCAGCCTGTAATACTGCATCGTCTTGTCGATCAGCTCCGAAAGCTGCGGGTAGGTCTTCCGCACGATCAGTCCGCGGTAGTGCGGCACGTTCACCTGCCGCAGCGCCTCGATCACCAGCGCCGCCGCGTTTGCCGCTGCCGTCAGCAGCGCCGCCGCCACGTTGGCTGCGTCCTTGTCGCTCATGGTCATGCTGTCGTACCGCTCCAGCTGCTGTACCAGCGCCTTGCGCGCATCCTCGTCCAGCTCCCGGTCGTAGCTGCCCGGGCTTGCGTATACCACAAGCCCCGTTTCGGTCGCGTCCGCCAGCGCCTCCTCCTCGCTTTTCAAGCAGCTGCCCAGCGCAAAGTCCCGTGCCCGCACATCCTCGTCCAGTCTCTGGTGCAGCTTTGCCCGCACCTCGGCAGCCCTCTGGTTCTCGGCCACCCGCTGCTGTAAGGATCCGATTTGCGCCCTTGCCCCCAGTGCCGCCCGCGCCGCGATCTCCCGTGCCGCCTCCGCTCTGGCTTTGGCAAATACGCTGTCCGGCTTCCCGGCTTCTTCTGCCATCCAGCTGCGGATGGTGCTCTCCGGCACGCCGTACTTGCGCGCCACCGCACAGATGGAGTTCGAGCCGATCATGGCCATCACCACCTCTGCCCGCACCGCCGCCGGGTACTTTTTCCCCCGGCCCTGCCTGCCGGGCACCGTGTTCTTGCAATACTTCCGCCCCGCCATGCCGGTTCTGTCCTCCTTTGCCCTATGCTTTCAGTCTACCGCATCCCGCCGGGCAAAATAACTACGGACATTTTCATGTCCTCCGTTGCAAAAGGCTCCCTCCCCGAGGGAGCTGTCGCACCGCGCCGCCGTCAGGCGGACGGTAAGACTGAGGGAGTTCACTCCTCCCGCAGCAGCCCCGTCTGCGCTGCATAGATCCCCACCGTGCTCAGCACCTCCAGCTCCTTGGTGTAGTAGGTGGTGCGCCCGATGTACAGCGTCTTGATCACCGCGTCCTCCCGCATCCCCTCTATGTACCGCAGCCGCAGCAGCTCCCAGCACACCGGGTCTGTGTGGGCATAGTACGCCCGTGCCTTTTCCAGTACGCCGTTCCATCCCGCTGCCCGGCTTCCCGGCTCCCGCAGCGCCCTGCGCACCGCCTTCCGCTGCTTTTTCGTCACCGCCTGCCCTGCCTTTCCCGCCGATCAGCGCCAGCTACCGCGCGCCCGCGTTAAAAAGCGCGCAAAAATTTAATTTTATCTGTCATGTGCGAGCTTTCGCAAACCCTCTCCGCCGCAAGATCAGATACGCCTGCGGCTCTGTGGCTTCCCATCCACCCGGCCTTGCGTCCTCGCTCTCGTGCAGCTGTCCCGGGTCGTAGATCATCACCTTCACGCACTCCCAGCCCGGGTACCGCTGCTCCCACCAGTAGGCGCAGTCCGCACAGTCGGTGCAGCCCTTGTGCAGCTGCTTGCGACTCCACCGGCTGTCGTTGGGCCGCTGCTCCTCGGGCAAGATCAGGTTGCGTGTCTCTAAGCACCGCCGCCAGCTGTGGCCGTAGATGTACCCCAGCGTACCGTTTTTGCCCTCGCCGGAAAGCCCCAGCAGCTTCTTCATGTCCATCCGGTCCACGTTCATGGTGCCCAGCGGCTCAAACTCCCGCGTCCCGGGGATGCGCCGCCGCCATAGATCCTCTAGCATCTCCCGCCACTCCCGCCTCTCTGCCTCGCCCATGCCCACGCATTGGGCAAAGCCGTGCATGTGCAGCCGCCCGGCCTCACCCTTGCGCACCGCCCATAGCATCAGCCGGATCTTCTCCTTCTCCACCCCGAACCGCTTGCAGGTGGCGTACTTCACCCGCCGCGCGTAGTTCTCCACGTCCTTCCAGCAGGCATCCTCGTCATCCGGCAGGTAACAGTCCTCGTATGTACCGGTCAGGAAAAAACCACGCTTATCAAAATTCGCCAGCACCTTCCGCTGCTTCTTGCGCATACTGGCAGCTTTGTTCCGGTTCTTCTGCCCCTTGTAAACACTTTATAGTTGCACGCGCAACCGAAAGGAGTGTGATCTCATGCGTACCAATAAAAAGGGCATGGATGGCCGCTATCGCTATCGCATCTGTATCGGCAAGGACGAGCATGGCAAGCCAAAGTATAAAAACTTTTATGCTGCCACCGCCCGCGAAGCCGCCGGGCAGCAGGCAGAGCCATAATTTTTAAGGAGGTATAAACTATGATCACTTTAACGATTTTGCTCATTGTTGCCCTGCTGTGCGTACTGGTGGGCTGCCTGACCGGTCTGCTGACGCTGGTGGGCTGCTGGCCTCCCTTTTTGTGGGCGTGCTTGGCAGCTTTGTGGGCGAGTTTTTGTTCGGCCTGCTGGGCATCCACGCCTCCGGCAGCTTTTCTTCCTTTGCCATCTCGGTGGTCGGCGCCTGCATCTGCATCTGGATCGGACAGAAGATCTCTAAGTAAGTTTTTTGTAACAGTATACCGCTTTTAGCACGATGCAGTTTGTACCGTGCTTTTGTTGCGCCGTCTTTTGCGCCACTAAATAAAGCAATTTCCAGATAAACAGGGGTAATTAAGGCACAATCGCCCACTTTCCCATCCCCTGCCGCACAAGCAAAAACCCCCGAAAACTGGCTTCACAAGCCAACTTTCGGGGGTTTCTTTTTGGAGCTACTGACCTGATTCGAACAGGCGACCTGCTCATTACGAGTGAGCTGCTCTACCAGCTGAGCCACAGTAGCACATTGCGCATCTGCTGCAACAGGCAATATTTTACCATATTTCTGCGGTGCTGTCAAGGCCGGATTTCCTGTAAGCAGGGCAGCTTTTGCGGGGCGTTTCACAAAAAGTTGTTGCATTTTGGCCCGGCGGCTTTATAATAGAATTGATTGCGCAAAAGGCCGTGCCTTTTGCCGGAAAGGACGAGCTGCACCATGATCTTTGTTCCCCTGCTGCACTACTTTTTGTGCAAGAATGATTACAGCGGCAACGAGGCCGGGCTGCGCTACCGGCTTACGCCGGGCAAGCGCACCGTGCCGGACCCGGACGGCGGCGCGGATGCCACCAAGGAGGAGAAAATTCTCACCGTGGACTACTGGCCCGCGCCTTGGACGATCGACAAGACCGACCCCGCCCTGCGCAGCCGGGAGGTATTCCCGCTTACAGACGAAGGGCGTGCCGCCGCTGCGCAGTATCTGAAGGACGCTTACGAGGCCGAGCCGGAGCGCTGGAACAACTGCCCGGATATGATGGACTGCGAGCCTTGGGAGCCGCCCGCCGAGCCGGATACTGCCAACGAATAAACCGAACGAGGAAACCATGATCTACCGTTTGAAAGAACTGAAGGGCGATACCATCGCCGTGCCGCAGCTGGTGTTCTCCAAGCTGGGCATTGCCGAAGAATACAATGTGCGGGTGGCGCTGTATGTGCTGGCCACTGGCGTGACCGACCCGGACAAGATCTGCGCCGACCTCAAGCTGCGCAGCCGCATCAGCGCCGAGAGTGCGCTGGCGTTCTGGGCGGGTGCGGGGCTTTTGGAGCGCTACGAGGAGAACGCCGCCCCGGGCGCAGAGCCCAGCGCCCCCGCCCCTATGCGCTGGGCGGAGATTGCCGCCGCCAGCCGCACCGATCCTATGATCTCCAGCCTGATCGACTGCGCACAGACCAGCTTTGCCCGTCCGCTGACCCACACCGAGATGGAAAAGCTGGTAAACCTGTATGTGCAGGAAGGCTTTGCACCCGAGACTGTGATGTTGTGCGTAGCCTATGTGGCCAGCCGGGGCAAGCGCACCATGGCCGCCGTGACCCACGAGCTGAAGGTCTGGCGCGCCGAGGGCGTGGAGACCGGCGAGCAGGCCGATGCCCACTTAAAGCTGCTGGCGCTGCGCCAGAGCCGCGAGGAATACGTCAGCAGCCTGTTGCAGATCACCCCCGAGGAGCTGACGCTGGGTGGGCGCAAGGCCATTGCACGCTGGTACGAGGTGTACGGCTATGATGACGCCATGGTGCAGGAAGCCGCCGTACAGGCCGGCCCCAAGCGGGATCTGTGGTACTGGAACAGCATCCTGAAAACATGGAACGCCAAGGGTCTGCGCAGCATCCATGATGTGCGCGGGCCGGTGGCCGCAGCCGGTGCCAGCCGGAATATCCGGGTGGACCGCGACACGCCCAGCGGAAACGATATCCTGAAAAACGCCACCCGCCGCCGTCCCCTGATCAAGAAGCCGGAGTAAGGAGCCTTTATGCGTACCAAAAACGAATTATATCAGCAGGCATTGCGCACCGTAGCCATGCGGCGGCAGACCGCCCGCGCTTTGGCGCAGGATGCACAGGCTGAAGCCGAAGCCGCCATCCCTGGGCTTCGTCACGCCGAGGAAGAGGTGCGGGTGCGAGGCATCCGCTGTGCCATTGCCGGAGCCTCCGGCAAAGACCGCACCGAAGCTGCCGCTGCGCTTGCGGCGGCAAAGCAGAAACTGACCGCGCTGCTGGCTGAGAGCGGACGTCCTGCGGATGCGCTGGAGCCAAAGTTCACCTGCAAGCGATGTGAGGACACCGGCGCAGTGGACGGCCATACCTGCGACTGTGTGCGCCGGGTGATGCAGCAGCTGCGCCGGAAGGAGATCGAGGAGCTGTCCAGTCTGTCCATCTCCAGCTTTGATACCATGCAGTTGGACTACTATCCTAACACGGTGGACAAGACGCTGGGCGAGAGCGTGCGCAGCTACATGGCCGAGGTTCTGGCCGACCTGCGGGATTACGCCGCGGACTTTTCCCCTGCCACCCGCGAAAGCCTGCTGCTGGTGGGCAACGCAGGTCTGGGCAAGACCCATGCCGCCCTTGCCATTGCCGGGGAGGTGCTTCGGCAGAACTATGATGTGATCTATGTCTCCTGCCCAGACTTTTTCGGCAAGCTGGAAGCGCTGCATTTCGGCACAGACCCCGGCGGCGAGGAGGAGACTTTGTTCCAGACTGCCTGCAACGCCGATCTGCTGATCCTTGATGATCTGGGCACCGAGTTCAACTCCAGCTTCTTCCTGACGAATCTGTACAGCCTGCTGAATAACCGCTTGGGCGCAAAGCTACCCACCATCGTCACCACCAATATCACGGACGGTGCGCTGCTGGAAAAGCTGTATACAGAAAAGATCTCCAGCCGCCTTGCGGCCTTTGTACAGATCCAATTTCTGGGCAGTGATATCCGGGTGCAGAAGGCCGCAGAGTAAGTCGTTTTGTTTCTGTCGGAGCTGTACATCTCTTGAGAGAAACCATTGCAAAATAAATGCGCAGCACCGCGCAAAGAAAAAGCCATCTGCCGCAGCATGACCGGGGTTTGAAACCCTTGGAATCAGCTGTTGCAGATGGCTTTATTGTTTGACAAATCAGAACTCTAATGCAGGGCTTACCTCGTTGCGGCGCTGTGCCTGCACGATGCAGTCTTTTTCCGGCACGACACCGGCTGCACCCAAGGTGGTGAACACGGTCTGCAAGGCAAGGCTGGGCGTGTTATTCTCCTGCGAGAGATGGCACAGGGCAAACTTTTTGCAGCCGCTCTGGATCAGCTCCAAAAGCTTTGCGGAGCACTCGTCGTTGGAAAGGTGCCCCCGCACGCTCTCGATGCGAGCGCGCAGATAATAGGGGTAGGGCCCGCTGCGCAGCATGTGCAGGTCGTAGTTGCTTTCCAGCGCCACAAGGTCGCAGCCGGAAAGCGCTTCGTGCACCGGCGGGGTCAGGGTGCCAAGGTCGGTAGCGATGGTCATGGTCTTATCGTCCGGGGTATGGATGCGGTAGCCTACGCAGGGTACATCGTGGCTGGTGGGGAAGGACTGTACCCCGAAGCAGCCAATGTCCTCTTCCCTGCCCTCCAGCGCGTTCAGTTCGCAGTTGACGGGCACGATATCGTTGGCATCCAGAAAATCCAGCGTAGCCGCTGCACCGTACACCGGCAGCGGGTTCTTTTTGAGGAAGGTGGAAAGCCCCTTGACGTGGTCGCTGTGCTCGTGGGTGACAAGGATGCCCGCGCAATCGCTGACGGCTAGCCCCAGCGATTTGAGCGCTGCTGTGGTAGTGCGTACCCCCTTGCCCATATCCACGATAAGGTACTGCGCACCACAGCGCACCACGCTGCTGTTGCCGGAAGAACCGGAATACAATGAAATGAACTCTGCCATGAAAACCTCTTATGTTACCACCTGAAAACAGCCCGCCGCACAGAACTTACGGCAGGCTGTTTGTTTTGTTGTTTGTGTTACAGGGCCTGTTCCAGTGCGGCGGGCGTCCGCTCCACCTTGCTGATCTCAGCGCCTAGGCCGCGCAGCTTTTCCACGATATTCTCGTAGCCGCGCTCGATATGACCGATCTCCTCGATCTCGCTGGTGCCATCGGCCATCAGAGCAGCCACTACCATAGCGGCACCGGCACGCAGGTCAGAAGCGCGCAGCGGTGCGGGGCTGAGCTTTTCTACGCCCTCAAACACGGCTACCTGACCGTCCACCTGTACGCTGGCACCCATCTTGCGCAGCTCGTCCACATAGCGGAAACGATTATCCCACACGCTCTCGGTGATGGTGCTGGTGCCCTTAGCCACGCTCAGCAGCACACCCATCAGGGGCTGCATATCGGTGGGGAAGCCGGGGTGCGGCATGGTGTTGATCTTCAGCGGCAGAATATCGCCGGTACGAGATACCCGCACAGCATCGTCAAATTCTTCCACAGTAATCCCTGCACGGCGCAGCTTGGCCGTGATGGGCTCCAGGTGCTTTGGGGTGACGTTCTTGATGAGCACATCGCCGCCGGTGGCAGCGGCAGCCACCATGTAGCTGCCGGCTTCGATCTGATCCGGGATGATGCTGTAAGTGCAGCCGTGCATCTTTTCCACGCCGCGCACCTTGATGACATCCGTACCGGCACCGCGCACATCTGCGCCGCACATATTCAAAAAGTTTGCCAAGTCCACCACATGGGGCTCCTTGGCGCAGTTTTCCAGAATGGTCTGCCCCTTGGCCATGACCGCAGAGAGCATACCGTTCATGGTAGCGCCCACGCTGACCTTATCAAAGAAGATATGGGCACCGGTCAGCTCCTGCTTGGAGCGCACGGTGATCATGCCGTAGTCCACGCTGTCCTCTGCGCCCAGTGCGCTGAACACCTTCAGGTGCTGGTCGATGGGGCGGGGGCCCAGATTGCAGCCGCCGGGCATGGCCACCTGTGCCTTGCCGAAGCGGGAAAGCAGCGCGCCGAGGAAGTAGTAGCTGGCGCGCATCTGGCGGGACAGATCGTCCGGCACATTGGTGGTGACCAGATGCCGCGTATCGATCTCGTAGGTGTTGCGGTTGAGCATCTTCACCTGTGCACCAAGGGTGCTCAGGATCTTGAGGCTGACCGACACATCACTGATATCGGGTAGGTTTTCGATCACGCAGACATCCGCTGCCAGAATGGTAGCAGGCAGAATACCCACAGCCGCATTTTTTGCGCCGGAAATGGTCACTTCTCCGTGCAGGGGCTTACCGCCGGTAATAACAAATTTCTCCACTTTTATGATCTCCTTGTCAAAGGCCTGTGCCACAGGCCTGTTAAGGCTACTGAAAGCATTCCATTTCGTTACTTGTACCGCCGGGGTGTACAGATTCACCAACACCGGGGCGGTTTTATAACTATCCTATTATACACTACTTCCACAAAAAAGCAAAGCCCGATTTGTATCTGTTTCATTATTTTCTGTTTTGCCCAGATTACACGCGGATATTCCAAAAATTTATTGGATTTTTCATCAATTTTGACCAAAGCTGACCTAAATTTTACCCTTTGGCGATATCACCAAACGTGATCCTCGCACCGCGCCTCCGGGATCCAGCCCAGCTGATAGGCAGTTACCAGCTGCTTGAGGTCGTGCACGCGCTCCCGCAGCACCTCGCCCTCGTCCGTATCTTCCACGAGGATGCGATGATTTTCGGTTTCCAGAATGTTCTTCTGGGACAGGATGTCCAAGTTCTCCCGCACCGCCTTTTCTGCGCTTTCAAAGGGCTGATGGGTGCGCAGGGACATGGCGCGGCTGGAATACACCAGCGTGTAGCCCGCAATGCCGGTCTTTTCATGGTAGGCGCGGCAGAACCCACCATCGATGACCACCAGCCGTCCCCCGCCCTTGATGGGACTTTCGCCGTTTTTCTCCTGCACCGGCACATGGCCGTTGACGATATGGCTCGTACCCGGCAGTCCGAACTCTGCCAGAATGCGGCGGCAGGCGGCTTCGTCGTTGTACCAGCTATAATAGGGGTCCTTGACCTCCGTATGGGTGGCGGGGTCTGCGATATATAGCCGCTCGAAGGTGGTCATGGCGCTGCGGCCAAACAACGGCGAAAGCTTGCCGCACCACAGATACCACAGAAAATCCTGTCCGCTCTGGCGGGCGGCGCTGCCCTCTGCCCCGTAGTAGCCACGGCGGGCGCGGGCGTCGCAGTAATCCATCAGGGCACGACCGGAGTAGCGGCGTCCCTCGAAGTGCTCCACCGCAAAGCCGCCCTTCGTGTTCATGGGCACAGCGCCGTGGTAGAGCAGATTGCCGTTTTCAATGTGATACACGCTGCCCTTGGCATACAAAAATTCAATGTGCTGCTGTAATCTTTCGCTCTGCCGGAAAGACTGCACCAGCTTGCGCAGCACCAGTTCCTCGTCCGGGTTCAGCTTCGCGGGGTCTGCCGGGTCTACCGTGGGGAAGGAGGTGTCCCGCAAAGGATAGCTTTTCTCCCCTACCTGCACGGTGTGGGTGTCCCAATCGATGCGGCGCAGATAATCCCGCCCCTGCATCTGGAAATCCGGGTTGCGGTCGATGACCTGACACTCCAGCTTGAACATAAGGATGGAGATGGCCTTGTGCATCACGGCACAGCGGTGGAGCATTCCTTCCGTATAGGGGCCGCGGGCGGCGTCCGTGTGGGGCATCCAGATGGAAAGGTCATCCTCGCCATAGAACTGCTCCGCCATGCGCTGCAAGTGCCGCAGGTTGATGCCGTAGCAGTCCTCCAGCATCCCGTGGTTGTGGTAGGCAAGCGTGGTTTTAAGTACGGTGCAGATGCAGATAGGACTGCCGGCGGCAGCACCCATCCATACCACGTCATGGTTGCCCCACTGGATATCCACGTTATGGTGGCGCATCAACAGGTCCAGAATAATGTCCGGGCGGGGGCCGCGGTCAAACAGGTCGCCCACGATATGCAGCTTATCCACCGCCAGATGTTTGATGAGCTCGCACAGCCGCACGATAAAACGGTCGGCGCGGCCGTTCTCGATGATGCTGCCCACGATCTGGCCGTAGTACAGGTCTTTATCGTGATCCTCAAAGTGGGCGTGGAGCAGCTCGTCCAGAATATAGCCGCAGCTGGACGGCAGACAGCCGCGCACATGGTCGCGGGTGTGCTTGGAGGACACCAGACGACAGATATCGATCAGCTGGAGAAGGGTCTGGGTATACCACTGCTCCAGTGCATCCTCGGTGGTACAGCGTGCTTTAAGCTGAGGCAGCTTTTCGGTGGGATAGTAGATCAGGGTGGCAAGCTCTGCACGGGCTGCCTCCGGCATGGTGTTGCCCAGCACGGCATCCACCTTTTCCCGGATGACACCGGAGGCGGAGTTCAGGATGTGCACAAAGGCCTCGTTTTCGCCGTGCAGGTCGCTCATGAAATGCTCCGTACCTTTGGGCAGCTTGAGCAGCGCCTGTGTGCTGATGATCTCGCTGGCAGCTGCCGCCTGCGAGGGGTAATCTCTGGCCAGCAGGGTCAGGTACTTCAGGTTGTCGCGGATCTCATCGGTTTCGGTGCGCATGGCTTCCTCCATCGTAACGCATTCCTTGTCCTGCAAAGATGTTGCGTTTTTTGTATTATCGTTTCTCTGTATTTCAGTATAGCACGAATGGCACCAAAAGTGGTATACTGAATACGAAAATTTTAAGCAAAGGACTTTGGATATTATGCCGAAAACCATTTCCGTTCCCACTCGCTGTACCCTCTGCCCCCGCCGCTGCGGTGCTGACCGTGCCGCCGGGCGCACCGGCTTCTGCGGGGCAGGCGCTACGCTAAAAGCTGCCCGCGCCGCCCTGCACCACTGGGAGGAGCCCTGCATCAGCGGCACAAGGGGCAGCGGCACGGTGTTCTTTTCCGGCTGCACCCTGAAGTGTTGCTTCTGCCAGAACTACCCCATCAGCGCCGAGGGGCTGGGCAAAGAGATCACCGTGGAGCACTTGGCTGAGATCTTTTTAAATTTACAGGCGCAGGGCGCACACAACATCAATCTGGTCACCCCGGGGCAGTGGCAGCCGTGGATCATTGCCGCGCTGGACATTGCCCGCACCAAAGGGCTGCGTCTGCCCATCGTGTGCAACACCGGCGGCTACGAGACCGTGGAAAGCGTGGAGGCGTGGCGCGGGTACATCGACATCTGGCTGGCTGATTTAAAATATGTATCCTCTGCCCTTTCCGCAGAGCTTTCTGCTGCGCCGGACTATTTTGCGCAGGCAAAGCCCGCCATCGAAGCCATGATGGCGCAGGCGGGGCATCCGGTGTTCGATGCAGACGGCATCCTGCAAAAGGGGGTCATTCTGCGGCATCTGGCGCTGCCGGGTCATGTGGAGGACAGCTTTGCCGTGCTGGACCAGATGGCTGCATGGAACGACGCCGACCCCGGGTGCTTTCTGCCCAGCGTCATGAGCCAGTACACCCCCTTCTACAAAGCCTCAGAGCACGGCATCGGGCGGCGCATCACCACCTATGAATACCGCCGGGTGGTGAACTACGCCATGGACAAGGGGCTTGTGCAGGGCTATATGCAGCAGAAGAGCAGCGCCAAGGAGGAATACACCCCCAGCTTTGACCTGACCGGGGTGTGATTCCGCATTAAGGCAGCTTTTTCGGCAACTTTACCAAATTTTCGGTTTTATTTTCTCTTGCTTGCGCGTGCAAACCCTTGCATTCTGTCCGGGAACGCACTATAATGGATACAACGATGTGTTAATAGTTGCGGATTTCCGCAATGTCATCAGGAGGAGCGTTATGGAACATTTCAATCCGATCCTTGGCAGCGAACCCAATGGCCAGAAGTTCATCACCTGTGGTGAGATCATGCTGCGCCTGACCCCGCCGAACTACGAAAAGATCCGCATGGCATCCGCTTTTGAGGCCAGCTACGGCGGCAGCGAGGCCAACATTGCGCTGGCGCTGGCAAACCTTGGCGTGGACAGTACCTTCTTCAGCGTAGTGCCCAACAACAGTCTGGGCAAGAGCGCTGTGCGCTGGCTGCGCTCCAACGATGTGCACTGCACCCCCATGATCCTGACCGAGCCAGACGAGACCCCCTCTAACCGTCTGGGTACTTATTATCTGGAGACCGGCTACGGCATCCGCGCTTCCAAGGTCATCTACGACCGCAAGCACAGCGCCATTACCGAGTACGATTTCTCTCAGGTGGATCTGGACGCTCTGCTGGAGGGCTACGACTGGCTGCACCTCAGCGGCATTACCCCGGCGCTGGCGCCCAACTGCCGCAGCCTGATCCTTGATATGCTGAAGGTTGCCAAGAAGAAGGGCCTGACCGTGAGCTTTGACGGCAACTTCCGCTCTACCCTGTGGACTTGGGAGGAAGCACGGGACTTCTGTACCGAGTGCCTGCCCTATGTGGATGTGTTGCTGGGTATTGAGCCCTACCACCTGTGGAAGGACGAAAACGACCACAGCAAGGGTGACTGGAAGGACGGCGTGCCCCTGCAGCCCAGCTACGAGCAGCAGGACGAGATCTTCCAGCGGTTCATCGAGCGCTACCCCAACCTGAAGTGCATCGCCCGCCATGTGCGCTACGCTCACAGCGGCAGCGAGAACAGCCTGAAGGCCTTTATGTGGTACGAGGGTCACACCTTCGAGAGCAAGCTGTACACCTTTAACATTCTGGACCGCGTGGGCGGCGGCGACGCCTTTGCCAGCGGCCTGATCTACGCCATGCTGCACAACTACAAGGCCATGGATATGATCAACTTTGCAGTGGCCAGCAGCGCCATCAAGCACACCATCCACGGCGACGCCAACATCACCGATGATGTGAGCACCATCCGCAACCTGATGAACATGAACTACGATATCAAGCGGTAACCCGCATACAGCAACAGGCTCCCTGCCATTGGCAGGGAGCCTGTTTTGCACATATTGTGGGATTCACGCTGCGGTATCAGCCCCATACCACAGCTTTTTCAGCCAGCCCGAAAAGCTGCACTTCGTATCGGAGGTTTTCTCCGCTATAGGCTGCTTTGCTGCAGACGACCCGCTGAGATCCAGACCAGCCTTTTGTTTGAGGGTCAGGATCCGCCGGACACTTTCGTTCAGGCGCTCTTCTGAAAGCGTGCCGTCCTCCACTGCCTGAACTACACCATCAAAGGCCGCACGCAGATCACTGGGCATCAGCAGCACATCCACACCGGCTCGAAGTGCTGCCACAGCCGATTCCGCCGGCGTAAAGTGGTTTTTGATGGCATTCATTTCCAGTGCATCGGTTACGATCACGCCCTGAAAGCCCAATTCTCCGCGCAGCCGCTCGGTTATCATCGTGTAGGACAGCGATGCCGGCAGGCCGTCCGTGGTCGCATTCGGGGTCGTGATGTGCGCCGTCATGACCACATCGGCCCCGGCGGCGATCCCAGCCTCAAAGGGAAGCATCTCCATCGCTTTCATTTCTTCCCAGGTCTTGTAGGATGTCGCTGTTCCGTAGTGGCTGTCCTGTCCGGTATCCCCATGGCCCGGAAAATGCTTTACCGTGCAGAGCATCCCGGCCTCGTGGAAGCCCTCCACTGCAGCGGCCACCATCTGCGCCGTCTGCTGCGCATCGGTGGAATAAGCCCGCCTGCCAATGACCGGATTAGCCTGGTTGGAATCCACATCCGCAACCGGCGCAAAATCCAGATTGAACCCGTAAAATCGCAGGTAGCCGCCGATCGTCCGCCCCATCTGGCGGGCCTGCTCCGGGTCGCCTGTTTTGCCAATATCCCGGGCGCTCGTATATTTAGGCAGAGAGAAGGCCTCATGATTTGCCAGCCGGGCTACCGCGCCGCCCTCTTCATCAACGGCCACGATCATCGGTATTTTGGAGGCGCTTTGGAAATCCGCGATCAAGGAGGAAAGCTGGTTCTCGTCCTGAATGTTCTTCTTAAAAACTGCGATGCCGCCCACCGGATACTGTTCCAGATTCTGCCGCATGGTCTGCGTCAGCGTCTTTTTTTCAGGATTCAGTGAAAAGTCCAGCGTTTCAGGGCGCACCCAGAACAGCTGCCCAACCTTTTCCCGCGAAGTCATCGTTGTAAGTTTTGCTTCCACCGCATCCGTTGCTTCTTCCGAGAATGCACTGGGAAGCATCGCACCAGCCAATGCAGCGCTGACGACCAGCGCCGCTGCTCGTTTCCAAAGTTTTCTCATCGCAATCCCTCTTCAGGACAAGATCATGCGGTCATTGGCAAACTCGCCGCCGCTGGCGATCTGGAACTTTGCCAGCAGGTCGGAGACGTGCAGCTTTTGCTTTTCCTCCCCTGCCACATCGTAGATGATATGGCCCTCGTGCATCATGATCAGGCGGTTGCCGTATTTGATGGCATCCTTCATGTTGTGGGTGATCATCATGGTGGTCAGGTGGTTCTCCTCCACGATGCGTGCCGAAAGGGTAAGCACCTTCAGCGCCGTTTTGGGGTCCAGTGCGGCGGTGTGCTCGTCCAGCAGCAGGAGCTTGGGCTTGTTCATGGTAGCCATCAGCAAAGTCAGCGCCTGCCGCTGACCGCCGGAAAGCAGTCCCACACGGGCGGTCAGGCGATCCTCAAGGCCCAGATCAAGGGTCTTGAGCAACTCGCGGTACTGCTCCCGCTCGGCCTTGGTGATGCCGATGCGCAGGGTGCGGCGCTTGCCGCGCCGGGCTGCCAGCGCCAGATTTTCCTCAATCTGCATGGTGGCGGCAGTGCCGGTCATGGGGTCCTGGAACACGCGGCCAATGTAGGCGGCGCGCTGATGCTCGCTCAGACGGGTGACGTCCACACCGTCGATCAAAATTTTGCCCTCGTCCACCGGCCACACACCGGCAACGGCATTCAGCATGGTGGATTTACCTGCACCGTTGCCGCCGATGACGGTGACGAAATCGCCCTCGTTCAGCTTCAGGTTCAGACCGTTCAGGGCGGTCTTCTGGTTCACTGTACCTGCATTGAAGGTTTTGGAAACATTTTGGATCTCAAGCATTTTTTGCGTCCTCCTTTGCCTTTTTGACCGGCTTCGAGAAGTATTTGCCCTTCCAGTACGGCACAGCAAGGAACACTGCCACCACAGATGCGCTGAGCAGCTTGAGCAGGTTTGCATCAAAGCCCAGTGTCAGCACCAGCTGAATGACGATATAATAGATGATCGCGCCGATGGAAACAGAGGCCAGCTTGAGGGCAAAGTTGTGGAAGATGCGGCCAAACACGGCCTCGCCAATGATGACGGCAGCCAGACCGATGACGATAGCACCGCGTCCCATACCCACATCTGCAAAGCCCTGATACTGGCTGAGCAACGCACCGGACAAAGCCACCAGCGCATTGGAGACGGCCAGACCCAGCACGATGTTGAAGTTGGTGTTGATGCCCTGTGCGCGGGACATGGCAGGGTTAGAGCCGGTAGCGCGGATGCCGCAGCCCAGCTCCGTACCGAAGAACCAGTACAGCACCCCGATGACCACCGCCGTAGCAAGGATAACCATGATAATGGGGTTATGCAGGGCAAATTCCTTGACCCAGCGCAGGGAGATGAGCAGGCCGTATTTGTCCACGTTGATGGACTGGTTGGCCTTGCCCATGATCTTCAGGTTGATGGAATACAGCGCCAGCTGGGTCAGGATACCGGCCAGAATGGCGGGAATGCCCATAAAGGTGTGCAGCAGGCCGGTGACAAGGCCGGTAGCAAGGCCGGCCAGCACAGCCACCAGCAATGCTGCCCAGACGTTCATGCCGGAAAGCAGGCACATGACGCACACCGCGCCACCGGTGCCAAAGCTGCCGTCCACGGTCAGGTCGGCAACATCCAGAATACGGTAGGTCAGGTACACGCCAATGGCCATGATACCCCAGATAAGCCCCTGCGCACAGGCACCCGGTAAAGCGCCCGGCAGGTTTGCAAGTCTTGCAATGATCTCCAAAACAATTTCCTCCTAAACATTACACTTTTTTATCTCCCGCTTTGATACGGGAAAGCGGAGAAGAGCAAAAATTCACTCTTCTCCGCTATTTTTATATTGTTCCGGTTTTGCTGTTATCAGGCTTCGATTTCTACATAGCCTTCCGGTACGGTCAGGCCAAGGTCATCGCAGACAGCTTTGTTGTACTTCTTGGTCACATCGGTGTACTCGATGGGCATGGTGGAGATGTCGCTCTCACCGTTCAGGATCTTGACTGCCATCTCACCGGTGGTGTAGCCCAGATCGTAGTAGCTGATAGACAGGGTGGCCACGCCGCAGCCGGAGCAGATGCCCTCCTCACCGGCGAACACAGGCTTCTTAGCCGGGCGGCAGACACCGTCCACGATGCCGGTATTGGCGGCAACGGTGTTATCGGTGGGCACATACAGTGCATCGTTCTCGTCCGCAGCCTTCTGGCAGACGGAGGACAGGTCGTTGGAATCCGAGAAAGCGTACTGGGTAGCAGTTACGCCCTTGGCCTCCAGATACTTCTGCACTTCGTCTACCTGATACTGGCTGTTGGCCTCGGCAGAGCAGTACAGCAGACCAACCTTCTTGACCTCAGGCATCCACTCCACGATCATATCTGCCTGCTGATCCAGCGGTGCCAGATCGGAGGTGCCGGAGACGTTGCCGCCCACGGTGCCGGAGAAGTTGTCCAGCCCCAGTGCCACACCGTACTCGGTAACGGAGGTGCCCAGAATGGGGATGGTGTTGGTGGCAGCCTGTGCAGCCTGCAGCGCAGGGGTAGCGTTGGCCATGATCAGTGCCACACCGGAGGAAACAAAGCCGTTGGCAATGGTGGCGCAGGTAGCGGAATCGCCCTGTGCATTCTGGAAGTCGAAGGTGACGTTCTCGCCAAAGGAAGCGGTCAGAGCATCCTCAAAGCCCTGCGTAGCGGCATCCAGTGCAGCGTGCTGCACCAGCTGGCAGATGCCAACGGTGAACTTTTCTCCGTTGGAAGCCGCAGCGACCGATGCAGAAGCAACCGTGGAGGATGCTGCCGCAGAAGATGCGGAGGAAGAACCGCCGCAGGCAGAAAGAGCAGCTGCTGCACCGCAGGCAGCGGCAGCAGTCAGGAAGGAACGACGAGTGATTTTACGCATATTGATGATCTCCTCTATCTCCAGCCCTTGCAGCCAACAGGACGCCGCACTCCGGGCCGATATTGTAAGCGGATCAATCAAGGTTCGCTTTACACTCGTGAAGTATATCACAGAATCGCTGGCAAAACAATCCACTTTTACCCGAAAACGGCCTTTATTATCGATTCAAGTAAAGCCATTCATCAATTATTTTGAACGATTATTCCGTTTTTTCTGATACTCCGTCAGTTTACGCAGCTCCGTGTCCAGCGTTTGCAGATTTACTTCCAGCTGCGGCAGATAGTCCTGCGCGTAATCGTAACCAAAATACAGCGCCTGCCAGAGCTTTGCCTGCATCCGGCGCACAAGCACCGGGCTTAGCACCGTTTCAAGCTGTTCCACCGTGTCCTCCAGCGCCATGCAGGTCTGTGCCCAGCGCACATCAATGGCTTCCCGGGCGGGCACATCGTAGCGGGCAAGGTAATCCTGCACCCTTGCCTCGATCACTTTCCCGCCACAGCCGGTGGGCTGTAAAAAGTAGTGAACCTCCCCTGCCCGACTGATCTCCTGCGCCAGCGGATACAGCGCACATACCAGCGGCTCTGCCTCATGGATGGCGCAGTGGTTTTCGGTCAGAAAGGGGCAGTTGTTGCGGTTTTCCTTGACCGGAGCAAGCCGCAGCACCGGTAAATGGCTCACCCTGCCTATGCTGCTGCGGCAGTAGCCCCGTGCCACAATCTGCGGCGGCAGACGCAGCCGAGCAGCAATACGCCACAAATCATAGCCGGACAGCACGATATCCTCCCGCCCGCGGCAGCAGTTGCCGCAGCCCGCACAGGTAAAACGGAACTGCGCATCCCGTTCCAGCAGCGGCATGGCATCGGTACGGGTAAAATTTATCTGTCCGCACAGGTCAATGGCTTCGTCTCGCATAGTCAAACATCCTTTTCCATGATAGAATGTCCCTATTGTACCGCCGGAGCACCCGATTTGCAAGGCGAGCCCTGTGTAGCGCGGTTATTTTTTATCCGCCAGTTTCCGGTACACATGCACTGCATCGCGGATATTGTACTGCTCAGTCCCATGGTCTCCGGGCGCGGCAAGCGTAACAAGGATATACTCCTTTCCGTTCACGGTGGCAAGGCTGGCCAGACACAGCCCTGCAGCAGCGGTATACCCTGTTTTGCCGCCCTCGATCTGTGCCCCCTCGGGAAGCTCCGTTCCGTCCAGCTTGCCCAGCAGTGTGCTGGTCAGCGAAACGCCCTCCGGGTGCTGCGCAGTCGCTGTGGTGGTGTAGTGCTCCGCAGTAAAAATGGTGCGAAAGGTCGCATTGTGTAATGCTGCCTGCAAGAGCTTTGCCATATCTGCCGCACTGGAATAGTGCTCGGTATCCGTCAGGCCGGTGGGATTGGTAAAATGGGTATTCTTCATACCAAGCTCTGCGGCCTTTTGGTTCATCAGTGCGGCAAAGTTATCCTCACTGCCGCTCACCAGCCGCGCCAGCGCCTCACAGCATTCTGCACCGGAAGGCAGCATCGCACCATAGAGTAAGTCCCGCACCGTGACTGTCTCCCCGGGCGCAAAGCCTGCCATAGATGCTTTTTCGATCTGCAAGGCCGGGAAAATATCCTCCGGCAGTGTTACCTGTTTATCCAGATCCGGCTCAGCCTCAATGGCCAGCAGTATGGTCATCATTTTTGTCAGAGATGCCGGTGCAGCACGCTCATCAGCACGTTTCTGCGCCAGTACCTGCCCGCTTTGGGCGTCCAACAAGATCGCGTGTCGGCTGGCTGTATCCAGCAGAACGTTCTGCCGCAGAAATAACACCAGCAGCACAAGCAGCGCCGCCAGAATACATAGCCGCCGACAGCGGCGGTGGAATCGTTTCATGTTTAGTCGCATCCTTTTTGCAAAATTGTAAAGCGCTTTCACCTCTTAACACGAGATAAAAGCGTTTTTTCCTGCAAATTGGCGGCCATGTATTTTTATGTTCATGCAATAGAAAAAGCCCTGAGACTTTCATCTCAGAGCTTTCTGTTAAGTCGGCGACTACCTATTTTCACAAGCCGTTTCCAG
>ULXP01004138.1_pt1 | contig 20966 bp, 16 predicted proteins | sample 1961351 | NCBI WGS metagenome assembly ULXP01 (sample SAMEA4835840, study PRJEB28245) | human gut metagenome | biome: gut microbiome; material: fecal sample | place: Denmark | collected 2008 | reverse complement strand
CGCCATTCTTCAGCGCCTCTCAAAAACAAGGGAGAGGCCCTGCGGCCGATGGGACGGGCCCGTTCCAGCAACACACTCCCGGCACACTCCGACCGCCGCACCGGCCACAAGGCCGCTCCTCTATTCCGCCGCCACCGAAAGATGGAACGTCACGGACTGCACCGTCTGCCGCCCCAACTCGTCGGTCACCGAAAGGGTAAACCTGTGGTCCGAGTCCTCCTTGCAGATCATCGCGATCATCGGCACAAGAGCCGAAATGTCGAACGGCACGGAGGTCTGTCCCTTCACTTCGTCCCCGCACTTCAATCCGAGCGAGGCGAAGGCCGCCGCAGCCTCTTCCGACGGATGGGCCATATCGAGCGTCGTAGAGAGGTGCAGCGCACCGAGCAGTTCGTCGGTCAGTGCCGGCGAATCGATCTTCACGGTAAAATCCCGGATCCGCTCCGGCGCCGAGATCAGGATCCGAGCCGTCATGTCCTGCACGATCTCCTGCGGCCGGGAGATATCCCCGCCTTCGAGCGTGATTACCGGGGCACTGCCCGGCTTGCCGTCCGACTCCTTCTTGTCGCTGCACCCCGCCGAGAGGGCAACGACTGCGGCAAAGAATGCCACAATCTTCATCCACTTTTTCATAGTTTCCATCATTTAACAGAAATTCGTTCCGATGGCAAAAGTAGAAATGCGCCCCTTTGCCGGCAAATCTATTCAACGAGCCGGCCGGTTTTCCCCGCCGAAAGGCATTTTCTGCGAACCAACCCCTCTCCGCATCATCCGCATCGGCACCGCATCGCACCAACCGAAGACCGCCAAGGAACCGATCGCGCACAACGGAACGGAGGCGCCGGCAGTCAAGGAGACCGGAGAATGAACCCCGAAAGAGATCGGCGCGCGGAGGGCTCCCAACCCTCGCAGGAAGGCATCGGCAACGAAGTGCACCGACAAAAGAGAAAAGACAAACGGCAATTCTGCTGCTGCAGAATCGCCGTTTTCTGGTAGTGGATAGGGGATTCGAACCCCTATGTCATGCGTGAGAGGCATGTATCCTAACCCTTAGATGAATCCACCGGTTTATTTTCGTGCTGCAAAGATAGCGCCTTCTTTTGAATCTCCAAAATTTTTCGCGAAAATCTGCAATTTTTTTTCATTTTCGCCGCAAAAACCCGTTTTTTGGCTACCTTTAAGCAAATCAAAATGCCGCATTGCCATGAAAAAACCCCTCATCCTGCTGCTCCCGGCACTTGCCCTGCTCCAGATCGGATGCCGCTCGCACCGCCCCGTGCAACCCGAATTCGAACAGCTCGCCATCGACACCCTGCTCGAACGCCGGGGCGCAGACTGCCGCATCGAATACCGCTTCGCGACGATCCGCAACACGTCCGAGTCTGCAGCCCTCCAGGCCATCGAAACGGCCAACATCGGCTACTTCTTCCAGGTCGAGGCATTTGAAGGGAATGCGGCACAGGCCGCCGAACTGGCCATCCGCGAAATAGACACCACCCTGCTTGCCGACGTTCAGCCGACCCAGACCTACGAAATCTCAATCGAATCCGAGGGACACGCCTCCGATACGCTGGCCACCTATGTCATCACGCGCTCAAGCTACACAGGCGGTGCTCACGGCATCTACGGGATCGAATACCACACCTATTCGCTCAAGAGCGGTCTGGAGATCACTACGGGAGACCTGTTCACCGAATCCCAGGCCGAACGGCTCGACGAAGTAATCCGTAAAAAGATCTGCGAAACCTACCACGTGACGACCGACGACGAATTGTCGGAACTCGGCTTCTTCCCCGAATATATCGGCGCCACGGAAAACTTCCTGATCGACGACCGCGGCATCACCTTCTTCTACAACCCCTACGAGATCGGATGCTATGCGCTGGGCGGCATCGAGGTGACGCTTACCCGCGAGGAGCTGTCGGCCCTTTGAAGCCGCACGTCTCAGCCAGCCTCCGACTCATCACGGGTGAAGCCCCCGGCCGGAGCCGCAGACAAGCGGGCCGACAACCGTAGCCGACAACAGAAGGCTTTCGTCCAACCGATAGACCCCATCACCCGGAAACTCCGCGAAACCGCGGAAAAGTATATAGACAGCAAAAGGAGCTGTGCAAAAAGAAAAAAGGTCCGAGTCTTCACGACTGGGACCTTTTTTTGGCGGGGAACCACCCCCTCCAAAAACGAGGTTCAATCGGAGGTATTCGACCGTTCGGACGAGCACCGTCCTCGGGTCTTAGCAACGGACCGTTCCGCTGCAACCTGCCGATTTCCTCAACCAACCTAAAACTACTAACCTAAATGAACCTTAAAACTTCACTGCAAAGATAAGGGCGTTTTTTGTATTATGCAAATATTTTATGAATATATTAAATAAGTTTAACAATTTGGTAACATTGGAAGGCCCTGCAAAACTTATTTTAACCGGTTCAATATATTGATAATCAGAAACTAACAAACCCGATTCGCTTCAAGGAGGCCAACAGGCAAAAAAACGCTACAAGAACACGTTCAAAGGCCAAACAATCGAAGCATGGGGTTCGAAAGGCCGCAATACACCCAACAAAAAAGTCCGGCCGCAAGTTCCGCCCATGGGCGATCCTGCAGTCGGACTAAAGACAAAAAAAAGGAAACTCGGAATCGGGACCTCGGTCCGTCATCCACAGTTTCCTCACCAACCTAAAACTACTAACCTAAATGAACCTTAAAACTTCGCTGCAAAGATAAGGGGAAAAATCGAACCGCGCAAGTTTTTATTAAATTTTTTTGATATTTTTTTGATATTTTTTAATATACCCGACGGCCACAAGCATCCTTACGCCTGATAATCTGCACATTATCATTTCAGATGGATCTCGGTATGAATTTTTCTACAGCCGCAGATGCAGTATTTGCACCGAAGACTTGTTATAATAGTATGAAAAAAATTTGACGGATATGGATAAAACACTACATTTGCGAAATGAGTTTGAACCACGCATACGTCAATAAAGCCGGACAAAAACGCGACCTGCAACAAGAGTAACCAACCCATACCGTCTCGAACTCCCCATCAATTTTCTTGTACGATGACCGTATCCCTGCTTGTTTCCACCTACAATTGGCCCCGCGCCCTCTACCTGTGTCTCGACAGTGTGATGCAGCAGACCGTCCTGCCCGACGAAATTCTCATCGCCGACGACGGCTCGGGCATGGCCACCCGCGACGTCGTGAGGCATTTCGAACGGATCTCGCCCGTCCCGGTACGCCACATCTGGCACGAGGACCGGGGATTCCGCGTCGCCACGATCCGCAACAAGGCCATTGCCGCCAGCACGTGCGACTACATCATCCAGATCGACGGCGACCTGATCTTGGAACGCCACTTCGTACAGGACCACATCCTCTTTGCCAAACCGGGATGTTACGTTTCGGGGTCACGCGGCATCATCACCGAACCCCTCACCCGTCAGGTCCTCAGCGGAGCCATCACGTCGCTCTCCGCCCTGACCAAGGGAGTCCGGTGCAGCAACAACGTCATGCGCATTCCGTTCATGGCCATCATCTACCGCATGATCGCCGGGAGCAAATCACCGCGCAGCTGCAACATGGCCCTGTGGCGCGAAGACGCCATCCGGGTAAACGGCTACGACGAATCGTTCGAGGGATGGGGCTACGAGGACACCGAACTGGGGCTGCGGCTCGACAACAGCGGGGTGCGGCAGCGCATCATGAAGTTCCGCGGGGTCGCGTTCCACCTCTACCACGAACAACGCTCCCGCGAGAACTGCCCGACAAACGAGCAGCGCTATCTGGAAAGTATCCGCGAGCACCGCACGCGATGCCGGTTCGGGCTTGACAGCCACCTGCCCTACACCTACACCTATCCGCCCATCATCCTGCCGACAGGCACTCAGGCTTCGGTCCGGTGAACACGACAAAACAAGCGCGGCAACCAGCAAAGTTGCCGCGCTTGTCGCTATTTCGAAAAAAGCCGTTCGAGAAGCGGCCAGTAATGATACTTGCGCCGCATCTTCCATCGCCGCACCAGATTGAGCGGCTTGCGCTTCAAACCGACATGCCCGCGCTCGAGGAAGTCATCCACGGCATCGAGCACCCGCGCCGCACAACGGCCGTCGCGATGCGGCTCGTGAAACATCGTATAATCGTGAATTTCGCGCATCAGGCCGTCCGGACGGGTCAAGGCCCGCTCAATGGCCGGACCCACTTCCTGCGGTTCCCGGACATCGAGCAGATAAGGACCCGGATGCGAATTGCGGAATGTAACAACCGGCTTGTTGAGGAACATGAACTCGATAATGATCGATGAGCTGTCGCACAACATCACATCGGCCCGGCGCAAAGGCTCCATATCGAACGTATTGCCGACATAGTGGGCATTGCCGTATGTCGCAGCAATCCGCTCATAACGCGACGACACGGCAGAATCGAGCATCGGATGAAACATGAAGATCCACTCCCAGGGCTTTTCCGCCACCAACCGCTCTACCTCTCCGACCAACAACGGAGCAGACGTCAGGCTCCGCGTAAATGTCGATGAATAAAGAATCACCGGACGCTCATTCTGCGGCAGCCGCTGCATCTCGGGCGTAAAATAGAGATCGGCCTTGGGCCACCCCGTATCGTATGCCCTGAAATAGCCGTATTTACGTTCCAACTCCTTGAAAACAGGCGTGCTGCTCGGACCCTGAGCACAATAGATATCGAAACATCCGCGGATCGTGAAGTGATCGTCCACCGCTTCAAACCGTTTCCGGTTTGCATATCCATGAAACACGGAGACCTTCACCCCCGGGAAAAAGTCGGGGACATAACGCACGGGAGAGAAGACGGCAATCGGATTGAACAGCACGACTTCCTGCACGGTTTTCAATTGCAACTCATCCTCGCGGAGCAATACAGGACACTCCGGATCGATGAACCAGGCTGCCTCGTCGCCCCTTCGGCGAATCTCATCTTCCAATGGACGAAGGATCGGATAGGCATAAGGCAATGTTGCAAAAAAAAGATACCTCTTCATATTTCGATTTTAATTCATTCCGTTTTTTCGAATCAATGCGCGAAACGTCGGCGCAAACTGTTGCCCCAACGCTGCACGGTCGCACATCCGACCGCCAGGGGCCGCAGCCAGCGCCAGCGGTCCAGCGACAGCAGGAACAGATCGCAGCGCGAATAGTAGCGGCGCAGGTCAGTCCCCCGGCCGCGAACCTCGCGGTGAATCCAACGGGCATACTCCGAATCCCCGCACCACGGATTGCGGCTCTTGCGGATGCAAACCAGATACCAGCGCACCCGGCTCAGCAGGCGGAAAAAGACGAGCTGCGCGGCAGGCAGTCCCGGACAGCGAGCCAACTCCGAATCGACCGCCTCGGCAAACCGGGCACAATAGTCCACATCGACATTGCGCCGATTGGCCGACCCGGCCCGCTGGACGTAACCATAACCCACATAATCCACAAACCGGACACGGGGCTGACGCATGCCGATCTGCATGTTGAGCAGTTCATCCTCACCCAACGGCAGCGGATGGTGGCGCAGGCGGTCGTCGAACAACGTTCGCCGGTAAAGCTTCGCCCAAAGACATACGGATATCGAGTGGCTCAACGTCGCCTCCATATATCCGAAGCCGGAGAGCTCCTCCGAACGGCACTCCCGCACGGGCGACTCGTAAGAATCCCGCACACGCTTGAAGTCGCAGCACACGATGTCGCAGCCGTCACCCTGCCCGGCAGCTGCGACCAGCTCCTTGAGGATGTCCGGTTCCCAACGGTCGTCACCGTCCAGGAAACAGATCCAGCGGCCGCGCGCCGCCTTCAGCCCGGTCTCCCGGGCCCGGGCAACGCCCTGATTCGGCGTGGTGATCACACGGATGCGCGGATCCTGCGCGGCGAACGACTCCGCAATGGAACCCGAGGCGTCCCGTGAGCCGTCATTGACCACGATCGCCTCGAAATCGCGGTAGCTTTGTGCAACCACCGATTCCAGGCAGGGCACCAGATAGTTTTCCAAATTATAGACCGGAATGATCACCGAGATCTCCGGGCAATTGTCTGGCTGTTTCATGACCCGATATAGTTTTTCACGGCCTCTGCGATGCGCTCGCCGTCGAGTGCCGCCGAAATGATTCCACCCGCATATCCGGCCCCCTCACCGGCCGGGAACAGGCCGGAGGTTTCGGGGTGCATCAGCGTCACCGGATCGCGCGGGATACGCACCGGCGTCGAGGTTCGCGACTCAACACCCACGACCACTGCCTGGTCGGTCACATAACCGTGCATCCGCCGTCCGAAGGTCGCTATGCCCTGCCGCAGGCTCTGCGCAATGAACTCCGGCATCCAGCGGTCGAGACGCGACGGCACAATGCCCGGAATGTAGGAGGTCGCCGGCAGCGTTGTGCTGCTGCGCCCGGAGACGAAATCCGAGACCCGTTGTGCGGGTGCAATCTGATGCGCTCCGCCCTCGCGGCGGGCGGCCTGCTCGAAAAGCTGCTGGAACTTCAACCCGGCCAGCTCGCCCCACTCCGAACGGAGGTAGGCGAAATCCGCCAGCCGCACCTCGGTCACCATGCCCGAATTGGCAAAGGGCGACGTGCGGCCGCTGGGCGACATGCCGTTCACGACCGACTGCGAGGCATCGGTCATTGCCGGGACGATGAATCCGCCCGGACACATGCAGAACGAGTAGACGCCGCGGCCCTGCTCCTGACTCACCAGCGAATAGGATGCCGCCGGCAGATACTCTCCGCGCGTCGGGCAGTGGTACTGAATCGAGTCGATGAGCGCCTGCGGGTGTTCGATACGCACCCCCATGGCGAAAGGCTTGGCCTCGAGGCGGACACCCCGGGCATGGAGCAGTTCGTAGATGTCGTGAGCCGAATGGCCCGTGGCCAACACGACCGCGGCGCCTTCGATCCGCTCGTCGCCGCAGCATACGCCCCGGATGCGTCCGTCGCGCAGGATCAGTTCCGTGCCCCGCCGGCCGAAACAGAAGACCCCGCCGGCATCGATGATCGTCTGCCGGATGTTGCGGATGATGTAGGGCAACTTGTCGGTCCCGATGTGCGGATGGGCCTCGTAGAGGATCTCGGGGGTGGCGCCGTGGAAGACCAGCGTTTGCAGCGCCTTGTTGTAATCGCCGCGCTTCTTGCTGCGCGTGAAGAGTTTTCCGTCGGAGAAGGTCCCGGCCCCGCCCTCGCCGAAAGCGTAGTTCGAGTCGGGATCGATACGTTCGTTGCGGTTGATCAGCGCGATGTCGCGCTTGCGCGACGAGACGTCACGGCCCCGTTCGAGGATGACGGGACGCAGTCCCAGTTCGATGAGCCGCAACGCCGCAAACAGGCCGGCAGGACCGGACCCGACGATCACCACTTCGGTGCGTCCCTCTACATTGGGATAGTCGAAATGGACAGGAGCGGGCAGCGGCTCCCGATCGACGAAGACCTCGAGTGTCAGGTTTACCTTCACCTGCCGCTGGCGGGCATCGATCGATCGTTTCACGACCCGGGCGAGGGCGATGTCGGTATCCTTGATCCCCAGGCGACGGGCGGCAAAAGCCGTATAGGTTTCCGGCTCGGCAGCCTGCCTGGGGGTCAGAACGAGGGTAATCTGTTGCGGCATATCTTAAAAAAATGACATACAAATGTATGCAAAAAAGCCGAATAATCCCCTGACTCGGTTGTGTTTTCTGAATTTTTCCATATCTTTGTCGAACCGATGCGGATATGGTGTAATTGGTAGCCACGTCAGACTTAGGATCTGATGCCTTACGGCGTGGGGGTTCGAGTCCCTTTATCCGCACAAAGGAGCCTTTTTCGGGGCTCCTTTTTTTGTGGAAGCCCGGATGCAAAACAAGGTAAAATGATTGTATATCAACAAATTATCGAACAGGCTCTTTTATAACGAAAGATGTTGCCAAAAGCATCCTTGCTCCCGATTTCTGGTGGGCATTAGGGAACAAGGCCTCCAAAATAAGGCTTTCCCGGGCCATTGCTCCCGATTTAGCACGTAATACATTGAACTGCTGCGTTTTGCACCGCAATAGATTTTTCTTGTCAGCGTTTTGTTAACCTCAAAATTTTCAAAGCCATGAGACAAGAGTCTTTTACAATCCTTTTCCTGATGCGAAAGGGAAGGCCCAAGAAAAACGGGCAGGCACCGATCAGTGCACGCATCACAACCGGCGGATTCCGACAGGAAATCTACACCCAATGCGACTGTGATCCGGATTTGTGGAACCAACAGAAGGAGCGGGCCATGGGAAAAAGCAAACTGGCCATCCAGGTCAACAACCGAATCAACGACTTCCGGATCAAGATCATCGACATCCGCAGCAAACTGCTTGCCGAAGGTTTCGAGGCCAATGCCCTGCAAATCAAACAGCGTTACTTCAACCCGCTCAAACACACCATGATGTTGATCGCGGGGCTGGGCGACTACGTCCAACGGCGGCAGGCAGAGGTCGGCGTGCGCATCACCCAGCGGACAGCCGACAAGTACGAACGGCTACTGCGCTATCTGAAACAGTACCTTGCCCAGCGCGGCCTGGAGGAGGATATTCCCGTCGAGCGGATGAACTACGAGTTTCTCGACGGATTCAGCCTCTTCCTGCAAACGGCACACCGCTGCCGCCACAACGGCGCCGTAGCTGTCATGGACTGCCTTCGCAACTTCGTGCTTTATTGCCTGCGCAACGAATGGATTGCCAAGAATCCCTTCCGCTACTACAAGCTCAAGGAGGATCAGGCGCAGGCCAAAGAGCACCTCACGGCCCGCGAGCTGGAAATCCTGACCCGCAAGCAACTCGACCATCGGCTGGCCCGTATCCGTGACGTTTTTGTCTTCTGCTGCCTTACGGGACTGGCCTTCGCCGATGCCGATCACCTGCGGAGCGAACACATCTCGCGCGACGACGAAGGGCGCTGGTGGATCCACAAGCCACGCGAAAAGACCGCCGTGATGAGCCGCATTCCCCTACTCCCGATGGCATTGGAGATCCTCCGCCGCTACGAGCACGACGCAGTCTGCCAGACCCGCGGACGGGTGCTGCCCCTGCCAAGCAACCAGAAGATGAATGCCTTTATGAAGGAGATCGCCATCGTCTGCGGCATCGACAAGGTGCTAACCACGCATTGCGCCCGCCATACGTTCGCCTGCATGGCGGTCGAATACGGAATGCCGATCGACGTGCTGGCCAAAATCCTCGGGCATTCGAACACCAACATGACCCGCCATTACGCCAAATTTTCCGAGACGGTGATCGGCCGAGAAATGGAGGCTTTCGGCGAAAAACTGGCTTCGGCTGCCGCGGAGGGAGATTCCGAGTTGTAATAAAAGCAAGTTTATGTTTCGAGATACTCGAAACCTCCTGAATCCATCCCGCTGGTCTATTATACTTACACAGATGAAAAGTCCGAAGAATCCGAACCGCCCGCGAGGCGGCCGCCCACCCAAACCCGAAACGGAACGACTCAAACGAAGGCTGGTCGTCTGCCTGACCGAGACTGATTACGACGCCCTGTGCCGTAAGGCACGGGTCGCCGGTCTCGTGTGTGCCGAATACGCCCGGCGCGCCCTTGCCCGGAGCATCGTCCGCGCCCGGATGACTCCCGAGATGCTCACCCTGCAGCGGCAGCTCACCGGCATGGCGAACAACCTCAACCAACTCGCCCGCATGGCGCATGTGGCCGGGTACGGACGCGATGCCGCCACTTTGGCGGCGTTGGTCGACCGAATTGATACACTGCTCACCCGAATCGACAAACTGCCATGATTGCCAAACTCTCGAAAGGCGGTTCTTTCAGCGGAGCCGTTCAATACATTTTCGGCCCCGGGAAAGGCGCCGACTGCCTGGCCGGGATGGGCGTTCTGTTCAAGGACACGCCCTCCATCATCCGCGGATTCGAACGACAGGCTGCGCAAAACCCCAAGGTTTCGAAACCCGTGGGACACGTCGTACTCTCCTTTTCGCCCCGGGATGCCGCCCGGTTGGACAACCGGCGGCTGCTCTCCATTGCGGTGGAGTATCTGGACCGGATGGGGATCAAGGATACACAACTTATCATTGTCCGCCACCGCGACCGGGAACATCCCCACCTGCATATTCTCTTCAACCGCGTGGGCAACGACGGACGAACGATCTCCGACCGCAACGACCGTTACCGTTCAGAGCGGCTCTGCAAGCAACTGACCGCCCGCTACGGGCTCTACCTTGCATCGGGCAAGGAGCAGGTCAAGGAGTACCGGCTGCGCGAACCGGACAAAACGAAATATGAAATCTACCATGCCCTGTGCGATGCCGTCCCCCGCTGCCGTAACTGGGAGGAACTGACGGCGGCCCTGCGCCGCGAAGGTGTCACTACGGAGTTCCGGATGCGCGGAGGCACTTCCGACGTGCAGGGGGTCGTATTTGCCAAAAACGGCTACCCGTTCAACGGTTCGAAGATCGACCGGCAGTTCAGCTATTCGAAAATCGCCACCGCACTGGAACGGAATAGCCGACAGGCGCATGCTCCCGAGCGCCAATCGGCTCCGACCCTGACACCCTCGTTCAGCTACCTGCTGGACGATTTGCTGCGTCCGAGATTTGATCCCGACGAGGCGGAACAAACCCAGCAGGAACAGTTGCGCAGACGCCGCGGGAGACGACGTTAAATTAAATACGATTTCTCCGATAGACAATCCAATCAGAGTATTACCAACAATCGAGGGGCGAATAAATCTCCTCGATTCTGTTTTTATTGAGGTGAAATGATTACTTTTGTTAGAGTATATATAATCTTGCACGATGAGCACATTCGCCCAAATTCTGAATAAATTCCGCCAGGACGCCTTTTCCGAGCGCGACAAAGGATACCGTTTCGAACGCCTCATGCAGGCCTATCTGAAAACCACGACCTTGTATGCCAACCTCTTCGAGGAGGTGTGGCTCTGGACGGAGTTTCCCTTCCACGACCAGTTCGGCGGCAAAGACACCGGCATCGACCTTGTGGCCCGCACCGTCGAGGGCGAGTATTGGGCCATCCAGTGCAAATGCTACGCGGCGAATGCCTTCATCAACAAGCCCGACGTGGATACGTTCCTCTCAACCTCGGGCAAACGCTTCGAGACCGAATCCGGCATGACGGGATTCGTGCAGCGGCTGTGGATCTCGACGACGAACAAATGGAACTCCACGTCCGAGCAGACCATCCGCAATCAGAATCCTCCGGTAACCCGTCTGAACCTTATCGACCTCGAAAACGACGATGTCGACTGGAATAGCCTCGAACAAGGCATCTTCGGCATGGCCTCCCGGTCCAAACCCTTCACCATACGGGAACACCAGCAGCAGGCCATCGACCAGACCCACGCCTATTTCAAGATCGACGAAGCCACCGGCCAACCCGCCCATACGCGCGGCAAGCTCATCATGGCCTGCGGCACGGGCAAAACCTTCACCTCGTTGCGAATCGCCGAGAACGAAACCGGAGGCCGCGGTCTGGTGCTGTTCCTCGTACCCTCGATTGCCCTGCTGGGACAAACCCTGCGGTCGTGGCTGCAACAGGCTCTGGAGCCGATGATGGCCGTCTGCATCTGTTCCGACCCGCAGGTCTCGAAACAGACCGAAAAGAACGACAACGACACGACAAGCGTCGTCGACCTGGCACTTCCGGCCTCGACCGACGTCCCCTCCATCGTCAAACAGCTGCAACACGCCCGCCGGCACAATGCCGAGGGACTGACCGTCGTCTTCTCGACCTACCAGTCCATCGACGTCATTTCGCGGGCCCAGCAGCAGCTGCTCAAGGAGACCGACGACGCCTTCGGCACGTTCGACCTCATCATCTGCGACGAGGCGCACCGCACCACGGGCGTTACGCTCAAGGACGAGACCGAGAGCGCCTTTGTCCGGGTCCACAACAACGACTTTCTGCGCGCCGTGCACCGCATCTACATGACCGCCACGCCGCGTCTCTATACCGACGAGACGAAGAAACGCGCCGAGGAGAACTCCGCCGTTCTCTGCTCGATGGACGACCGCTCGATGTACGGCGACGAGATCTACCGCATCGGCTTCGGCGAGGCTGTCAAACAAGAGCTGCTCTCCGACTACAAGGTCCTCATCCTCGCCGTGGGCGAAAAGGACATTACCCCCACGCTGCAAAACGCCCTGACCCGCGAGGACGGAACCATCGACGCGGATGACCCCTCGAAACTCATCGGCTGCATCAACGCCCTCTCGAAAAAGGTGCTCGGTGCCGACGAGGAGTTCGTCAAGGGCTCCGACCCGCTGCCGATGCGCCGTGCCGTGGCCTTCTGTTCGAGCATCAAGGCATCCAAGGCAATCGCCAATGCCTTCACCGACTACAAGGACCTCTACATGGAGGATATCCGCGAGGAGGACCGCGCCACGATGGTCGATGTCGTTGCCCACCACGTAGACGGCTCGATGTCGGCCACTAAACGCGACGAGGAGTTGATGTGGCTCAAGGAGCAGCCCGAAAACGAACGCGAATGCCGCATGCTGACCAACGCCCGCTGCCTTTCGGAGGGTGTCGATGTCCCGTCGCTCGACGCCGTGGTCTTCATTTCGCCCAAGAACTCGCAGGTCGATGTCGTGCAGTCGGTCGGTCGCGTCATGCGCCGCAGCGAGGGCAAGAAATACGGATATATCATCATTCCGGTCGTGGTTCCGGCCGATGCCGAGGGCGACAAGGTGCTCGAAAACCACCCCAACTTCAAGGTGGTCTGGACCGTGCTGAACGCCCTGCGGGCCCACGACGACCGTTTCAATGCCGAGGTCAACAAGATCGAGCTGTCGAAAAAGAAGCCCAAAAACATCCTCTTCGGCGGAGTCGGGGCCTCACGCAAGGACGAAGACCAGCACAGCGACGGCGACAGCAAGCCCCGCGCCGCGAGTGCCGCCGAGCAGCTCGCCACCCAGCTCTCGATGAGCTTCAACGACCTGCAGAACGTCTTCTACGCCAAGCTGGTGACCAAGGTCGGCACCAAACGCTACTGGGAGCTCTGGGCCAAGGACATCGCCCAGATTGCCGAACAGCACATCGAGCGCATCAAGGCCCTCATCGCCGACAACGGCAAGCACCGCCGGGCCTTCGACCAGCTCATGCGGGGTCTGCACCGCAACATCAACCCCGGGCTCTCCGAGCAGGACGCCATCGAGATGCTCTCGCAGCACATCATCTCGCGCCCGGTGTTCGAGGCCCTCTTCGAGAACTACCAGTTTGCCGCCAGCAACCCCATCTCGCGCTCGATGCAGAAGATGCTCGACCTGCTCGACGACGAGACCAAGACCGAGGAGGAGCACAAGAAACTCCAGAAGTTCTACGAATATGTCCGCGACACGGTCGGCAATATCCACGAGGCCGAAGGCCGTCAACGTATCATCGTCGAGCTGTACGACAAATTCTTCAAGGTGGCCTCGCCCCGCACGGTCGATAAACTGGGTATCGTCTATACACCCGTTGAGGTTGTAGACTTCATCATCCGCTCGGTAGGTTACATTCTCCAGCGGGAGTTCGGACGGTCGCTCTCCGACGAGAACGTCCACATCCTCGACCCCTTCACCGGAACGGGCACCTTCATCACGCGCCTGCTCCAGAGCGGGCTCATCTCGCGCGAGGCGCTGGAGCGCAAATACGGCCGGGAAATCCATGCCAACGAAATCGTGCTGATGGCCTACTACATCGCCTCGGTCAACATCGAGAATGTCTTCCACGACCTGATGGGCCCCGATAAGGAGTATCAACCCTTCGAAGGCATCTGCCTGACCGATACCTTCCAGTTGGGCGAGGACCTGGAAAACGACAACGAGAGCCGCGCAGCATTGGAGGAGGTTTTCCCGCAAAACTCGCAGCGAGTCAAAAAGCAGCGCAATAAACCTATCACCGTCATCGTCGGCAACCCGCCCTATTCCGTGGGTCAGAAGTCGGCCAACGACAATGCGCAAAATCAGAAATACCCGACGCTCGAAAGCCGTATCGAAAACACCTACGCATTGGAATCCGATGCCAATCTTAAAAACTCGCTTTACGACAGCTATATCAAGGCCTTCCGCTGGGCTTCGGACCGGCTCGATAAAAAGAAGGGCGGCATAATCGGCTTTGTTACCAACGGCAACTGGCTCGATGGAAATGCACAAAACGGCATGCGTAAATGCCTCGCACGCGAATTTTCGGCCATCTATGTCTTTAATCTGCGCGGTAATCAGCGCACCAGCGGAGAATTGTCGCGCAAAGAGGGCGGCAAAATCTTCGGTTCGGGCTCCCGCACCCCGATTGCCATTACGATTCTGGTCAAGAAACCGAAGGCATCCGACGAGGCGGCGCGTATCTATTACCACGACATCGGCGACTACCTCTCGCGCGAGGAGAAATTGAACATCATTCGTAATATGGGCGACATCAGCAATCCGCTGATGCAATGGATCACCATTACTCCCAACGAACATGGCGACTGGCTCAACAAGCGCAGTGAGCAGTTCAAACTCTTTACTCCGCTGGGAGACAAGGATAATATAAAAGACAAAAGAACGTTCTTTGTTCCCAACTATTCAAGAGGAATTGCATCCAGCCGCGATTCATGGGTATACAACTCGTCATTAGTTGAGCTCCAACAGAATATTACAAAAACAATTGATTTTTATAACCAGCAGGTTGAATCCTACAAAACAGCCAAGCAAGAAATGTCTCTCGACGACTTTTTAGCCGATAAACGGGATTCAACGAAAATTGTCTGGACGGATACCTTGATTCGGGATTTGCAAAAGGGCATAAAATACAAAATCGACAACTCTCGCTATACCGTAGGGATGTATCGGCCCTTTTTCAAACAGGCATTCTATCATGATAGGATTTTGAATCATCGTGTTTACCAGATGCCCCGACTCTTCCCGACCCCGAACCATCGGAATCTGGTGATTTGCGTCTCGGGAATCGGTGCCAGCAAGGATTTTTCGACGCTGATAACCGACTGCATTCCCGATTTGCAGCTGCAATTCAACGGGCAATGTTTCCCGCTCTATTGGTATGATGACAGCACGGCGGATATTGCCGACCTCTTCTCGGCCCCGCAGAGCGAGATGGACCGCTACGTCCGCCGCGACGGCGTGACCGACTGGATCCTCTCCACGGCCCGCAAGCAGTACGGAAGCCGCGTAACCAAGGAGGACATCTTCTATTATGTCTACGGCATCCTCCACGCCCCGGACTACCGCACGACCTTCGCCGCCGACCTCAAGAAGTCGCTGCCCCGACTGCCGCTGGTCGAGTCGCCCGACGACTTCTGGGCCTTCAGCCGTGCCGGCCGCAGCCTGGCCGAACTCCACCTCGGATACGAGCAGGTGGAGCCCTACGCCGGATGCCACACGGTGAACTCAACCACTTCGGATGATGACGCCATCAACTACCGCGTGGATAAGATGCGCTTCGGCAAGCTGGACAGCAAGACGGCCGACAAGCGCATAATCCATTACAATGCGGGCATCACGATTGAGAACATTCCGCTGGAGGCCTACGACTACGTGGTGAACGGCAAGTCGGCGATCGAGTGGGTGATGGAGCGCTATGCGGTGAAGACGGACCCGGCGAGCCAGATTGAGAACAATCCGAACGACTGGTGCCGGGAGCACGACGACCCGAAATACATCTACAACCTGCTGCTGCGCATCATCACCGTCTCGCTCGAAACGATGAAGATCGTCCGCTCACTCCCGAAACTCAAACTGGAAGAATAAAATTATGGCACACTTTAGAGATATGAAAATATACTACAAAGCCATGCACACTAAGTATGGTGTAGTATTTCTTGTCGTTTTACTCATATTTATTGTTTTATTTATTTGCTTTTTGATATGTTCACAACACAAATTCGAACAATCACAAAATCAAATAAAAGAGCTTTATGTTGAACATATTCAAAAGGCAGATAGCTTATATTTAAATCTGGTCACATATAATAGGAATATAGTTGACGGCATTCAAAATGCAACTGCCAAAACTTTGGCAGACTCTATGATTAAAGTTACTTTGGCGAATACTCGCAGTTTAACCAGAGCTCAGTCGGATAAACTCTGTATGATTATTAAGACCCATTTTGACGAAGTGGTGTCAATACATCAGAAATATGATGAACGATTATTAAGAGATTCATTACGATTGAATACGGAGCGAGAGCTTCTCAATGGTCAGACCAAAACAATGATAGATTTACACCTGAATAAGATAGAACATGAATATAGTAATATCACGATGTGGGCTGCGGTTCTGACAATTATATTTCTGGTATTCAGTTTCTATTCTATATTCAAAATGGATGAGTTGATCCAACAAGGCAACGATGGCGTAAAAGAAATACGGCAATTAAAAACACAAGGGGAGAAAACCATTGAAGATCTAAACACAAATGGAAATAACCTTTTAGAGGATATCAAAATCAAAATTAGAAGATTCATATTCCAGCAACAACGAAGCATGGCGAACTCTACTGCTGAATTTGAAAGAACAAAAGAAAATATAGAGCAGAGATATAATGAATCTATACAAAATCTAAATCAAGCACAAGAACTGTTTAATCAAAGAGGGGGTGAAATTCTTCGGAATTTTGAGATCCAAATGGAAGATTTACGGAGAAAGAAAGAACAAGAATTTGATAATCAGCGAGGTGAATTCAAAAGGCTGATAGAAGAATTAAATAATATTCTTGATCATTTGAAATCTCAAACAACCTCTGGAAATTAATACACCATGTTAACGGGAGAACAACAATGATAAATACATACTATCAGCTTTCATCTCAAGAATTGATGCTAGCTAGAAATGATCAATCTCAAATATCCCAAAAAGGATTCGAACTGAGATTAATGGAAATAAATAAACGATTCCCTTCCAATAACGATATTAATTCTTATTTCAACAATATCCAGGAACATTCTATAAAATTAGATATAAACAGACTCATAAACAGCAGAAACAATCATTTATCCAATGCCATTAACTATGCATTAGACCTTGCCATAAGTGAAAAAAATGAGGACTCCTATTCTACGGCCTACCTGGCTGTTAGTTCAATAAATTCATTCCTTAGAATGTTCAATAATAGTGAAATAAATTTCATGCCACCTACTTCTATTATGATGAAATTATCACAAGTTAATTTTGAGTTGACGCATAAATCACGAAATACGTTATTAGCAAAAGAAATCGCAGAATTAAACAAGTTGTGTAAAGATGTATAAGAGCAACCGGGCTTCCAAGAGAATGAGCAAACTAACGCGCTTCATGAAAAAGAAGAAGAGAGAACGAGTATGAACCCGCATCTCTCAAACCACATATTATCAAGGAAATAACTATTTCAGCAAATACATTTGTAACGATTTAGTAATGGAGCATTGGCTGCTATAGTCATCTATTGTCATTCAAGCGCTATTTTCATCATTACAAAGCAAAAATAGATATTCTATTTGATATATGTAAATTCTCAATGGATTTACTCCAAAGTCGGCAAAAGATGTTCGGGAATAATTATATCTTGTTTACAAAAAAGTAATTCTGTTCCTTGTTTATTTGCGCCTGCACTATACGATAAAGCATATGATAAGGATTTTGCATTTGCATATAAGTTATGAATAAAAGAATGATTATCGTAAGTAATAACCCAATTCAAATTATCTCTTTGTTGTACGGCTTGTGATAAAGCAATATGATCTACATCTTTGAAAAAGTTGACATATAATTCTCGTCCTTTTACATAATAAGGAGGATCTAAATAGATCAAATTTTTGCGAGCAATGTTGCGATAACGGCGCAATAAATTTATTGCATCATCATTATGTAATATGAATTTATCTTTATATTGAGCAATGAGTTGAATACGTTCAATCAATTGCTCTTTATTGTAACGTGCATCAATTTTGTAAGGCCCCGTTTGATCAAGTCCTCCGATTACACCTGCTTTTAAGACTCCGGAACGATTAGTACGGTTCAGAAAAAAAGTAGAAAAACCTAATTCGAACAAATCTGCATTGTGTTTATTTTGTTGAATTGTCCTTTGCGTATACCATTCTTCAATGGATAATGGCGTATTACGGATTTTATTAATGAATGAATCTGTCTGATGTAGTATGCTATACCAAAAAGCATACACGGATCGGTCATAATCGTTAATAACAACACGTTCCATGTATCCGTCTATTGCTAAAGCTAAAGCAATGGCGGCACCACCTGAAAAAGGCTCAATATAGGTACCTCCTTTTAGGTCGTTTTGGTCTATGATAGATTTAATAAAATCTACCAAACGGCGTTTACCTCCCGGATACCTTAATGGACTATAATTGTTATTTTTCATTCTTTATGGCAGTGTACATCATGTCTAAAACCGGAGCTAAGACATTAACGCTTGTTTCAAGTGTTGCTACACTCGGAGAAAAATACTGATTATGAACGAACATATTACATGCTGTCAAATCAATAAAATGAGTATTACTTTTTTTGAATTTCTCCAAAACCTGGACTAATCGAGTATTATTCTCAAGTAATTCCGGATGACGGATAATATATGCAATCATATTTCCCAACTCTGGAATCTTGTTGCTCTTGTCAGCTACCATGAATCTGGTTAAACGTCTTAATTCCTCATCGTTAATTTCTTCATCGCTCAAAGCATAAGATGTTTTGATATATTGCTTTAGTTCATTATATTTTTTATCATTATGAATTACAGCTTCCGCTGCGTCTTCTTTATTAATTTCACCAATACATTTTTTTGCTCGCAAGAACTCATATACCAGCATATCCACATAACATCGCAATGCAATACCAGCCATGTCCACATGTCTTTTGTACGCTAATTCTTTCAGACTATTAAAAAGAGCGTCTAACTTATTCACACCAGTATCGCCCCAATTATAATCAGCAAAAAGACCGGACTTTTTACGAGTACGTTTAGTTTTCACAGACGGTTCCTCTTCTCCGGATCCGCTTGTTTCAGGCGATGTGCTATCTGATACATCTCCAGTTTGAGTTGCTTGCGGTGTTTGCGACGGTTCAATATCTAAATCAAATTTGTCTTTATCATAATTTTGGATAGTAGAGAAGTACTCCTTTTTGTCTTCCTCGTTGTTAAATGTACGAGAAGTCAGGTCTTGAGAAAGAATCTGATTGACAATAAATTTGAATCGTCGATTAAATTCGTCATCGGGTAATCGTTTTTGAATTTCGCCATTACTCCCAAAAGTGAGTCCAAGGAAATTTAGTCCTCGCTCATCATCATAAAAACGTTCGAAGTTTGTAATTGGAAAACTTTGTTCCCGTATTTGTTCTAACTCATAGGGTTCAGACTGAAACAACTTAATACTATATTGATGAATAGAATGACGACGAAGAGCCTTTCTTATTTCAGATGCCGGAACACTCAATTTGTATGCAACCTGCTCGGCTGACAGATTCTCACTTTGCAATAAATTAGCTAAAAAAGCATCTTGACTAACTTTATCCCATTTCTGTAACGGAATACCAGTGTGTTTGTTATAAATGAGCGTATCGGCATCCCTTCTAGTAGGTGCAATATTGCATCTTAATTTATCGTCGATTGGATCATATTTTGACAACTCCTTCGCTCGTTGTGGAGAAAGAAACTTATATGGGTTTAATAAGATCTTACAAGCTGCAACTCGGCGATTTCCTTCTAATACAACATAAGAATCCCCCTCTTTGCAAACAATAGGTTCTTCGTTTAATAGATACCCATTTATCGCAATAGCTTTCGCTAATTCATATACCGCATGATTCTCAATAAGATATTTTACTATCTCTGTTTGATTCATCTCTTTTGTAGACTGATAGGAAAAGCGAGGATTCTTAACGTCTAACTTCAAATTGTCAATTGACAATAAGCGAGTGCTCCAACTTGAATAATCTATTTTCATACGCAACTATATATGATCCAACGAATTTAATACAAAGATAGCTATATTATTCTAATAGCTATTGAAAAATGGAAAATAAGTAAAATGTAAAGGCGCATTTTATCTATCAGACAATATAACGCCTACAATTCTTCGCTTCGCAAGAAATAAAGAGTTCTTATTTTTCTGATGATGGCTCCTTTGCTTATATTGCAAATAGAGTAAGCACTATTCTTACTTTCGCGAGTCTGCTTAAGAATTCGTTTACCTCCATTTTCGCAGTCTTTCCATCGCCTCTACAGTCTTCCTTTGTGGGACAAAGATGTTTACGAGGTTTTGACGGACGAACAAAGTCGAGCCTTGTGGTTTTGCGAAAAATCTTCCCTGCGGCCACGAGGTATTTGTTCTCAAAAACCTTGTACATCCGAACCTATACACCGACAAGCCTCTGAAACGAAACGACCGAAAAGCATTAAAAAAAGTCGGATAAATGAGCGGCAGATAAGAAACTCACACCCTCCACTCTCAAATCCGCATCAAAAAACAAAAATCATAAAACCTGTAACGTTTGTCAAAACAGCCATACGTACCCTTTTGCCATTCCTTGCGCTCTCTTTCTGTGGGTGATCTATTTTGCCGTTGGAGTGGTCGAAAGCCTTGTATGCAGCGTATTGCAAACGATATGGTGCATTGTTCTGTTCGGCATTTTTCTCGTGTGCGTCATCTGAATTTTGGTTATTAACACTTTAATTACATAGAATTATGAAAGTAACGATTGAAACATTTTTTTGTCCTTATTGCGACGAAGCAACAGAGATTTATTTACGTCTATTGAACACGATTCTTTTCGCCGACAACGAGAACAACCGGCGCAAAGACATCGAGAAACTGAAAACACAAGTATTACTCGACGACTATTTCATGTACGGTTTCGGAGTGCATCATCTGTGAGTGCATCAACGTAAGGCCTGCGATCGGACAAAGTATTTCGAGCGCAGACTAATGAAAGCAGAGTTTTAACCCCAAAAGATTACGACAATGAAAAATAAAAAGACTGTAAACGGAGTGTC
>ULXP01067129.1_pt1 | contig 21006 bp, 17 predicted proteins | sample 1961351 | NCBI WGS metagenome assembly ULXP01 (sample SAMEA4835840, study PRJEB28245) | human gut metagenome | biome: gut microbiome; material: fecal sample | place: Denmark | collected 2008 | reverse complement strand
AAAAAACCCCCCCGCCATAGTCATAGGCGCGCCTTACGGCGGCGTAAAGGAGCAGGGAGCCTGCGTGTATGCAAACCAACTTGCGCAGCGAGGCTTCGTCGCGCTGACATTCGACCCCTGTTATATGGGAGAGAGCGCGGGAGAACCCCGCCGTGTGTCCTCTCCCGATATGTTCAGCGAAAATTTTTCCGCGGGAGTGGACTTTTTGGGGCTTTTGCCCTATGCGGACAGAAACAAAATCGGCGCGCTCGGAATATGCGGCAGCGGCGGCTTTGCGCTCTCGGCGGCCGCTGTGGACACGCGCATTAAGGCGGTTGTAACGGCAAGTATGTACGACATGAGTTATGCTGCGCGCGCGGGGCAAACGCCCGAGCAGCTCGCCGCAACCAAAGAACGGCTTTCTTTGCAACGTTGGAAAGACGCGGAAAACGGTTTTCCCGAATATATCCCCTCTTTTCCCGAAGAACCGACGCAAAACATTCCCGACGAAATGCAGGGCATATGGCGCGAATTTTACGAATTTTACGCCACAAAGCGCGGTCACCACCCAAACGCGCGAGGCGGATTCACAACCACCAGCGATTTGTCTTTTCTCAACTATCCGCTGCTGCACTATATCGACGAAATCTCGCCCCGCCCCGTCTTCTTTATTGTCGGCGAACAGGCGGAGAGCAGTTTTTTCAGCGACGTCGCCTATGCAAACGCAGCCGAGCCGAAGGAAATGCTCGTCGTCCCCGACTGCAACCATGTAGACCTTTACGACGACGCAACAAAAATTCCTTTTGACAAAATCGAAAGCTTTTTCAAAACAAATCTGTAACGAAAGAGAAAAAACCGATGCGATTTATTTCAAAACCATGTGCAACTACCAAAAAAAATCAGGAGTAAAAAAAATGAAAAAGACAATTACACTCATTCTTGCTTTTTTGCTTTTGTGTTTCGGACTGAGCGCTTGTACAGACCTGAAAGACAACAACGACGATAACGACGGCGGCAACGAAAATTCCTCTCCGACAACTGCGGCAAATATACTTGTGGCGTATTTCTCCTGTACGGGCAATACAGAAAATATTGCAAAAATGATTGCCCGTGAAACGGGCGGCGCATTGCACGAAATTCAGCCCCAAATACCTTACACGGAGGCGGATTTGGATTATTACAGCGGAGGCAGAGCCGACAGGGAGCAGGCCGATCCTGCCGCCCGCCCCGCAATCGCAAACAGCGTGGAAAATATGCCGGACTACGATGTGATTTTTCTCGGTTACCCTATTTGGCACGTACAGGCGCCGAAAATCATCTACACCTTTTTGGAAAGCTATGATTTCGCGGGCAAAACCATCGTTCCCTTCTGCACATCCGGTTCCAGCGGAGTCGGCTCGAGCGCGGACAATCTCCGCCCGCTTGCACAAAACGCCGATTGGAAAAACGGAACGAGATTCTCATCAAAAACGACAGAAAGCGAAATAAAAGCTTTTGTCGAACAGCTCAATCTTGATTTAAAAACGGATACAAATATGCTGAAAATTGCTGTCGGAAACACAACGCTTACGGCAAGCTTGGCAGACAATGCAAGCGCTGCTGCGCTTTTTGAGGCTTTGAAAAAGTCGCCCGTTACCATAGAAATGCAAGATTACGGCAACTTTGAAAAGGTCGGTGCGCTCGGTTTTTCACTGCCGCGCAGCGACGAATATTTTACTACGGAAGCAGGCGACCTTATCCTATATCAGGGCAATCAATTCGTAATTTATTACGACACAAACAGTTGGAATTTTACCCGACTCGGCAAAATCGAAAATATAACTGCTTCCGAGTTGCGTTCGATTCTCGGCAGCGGCAACGCAACAGTCACACTGTCCGTCTGAAAATCATATCGGCGGCTGCTTGACAACCAAACACTGTGCGAAACTAGTGCAGATTAGGTACATGAACGCCGAAATGTAACGGCTCGGTTTTGGATTTTTGTAGAATACGCCTAATATATCGACCCATTGAAATTGAAATAACAATATAAATATTAAAAAAACGAACGCTGCTATCTGCGCGATACTTGTCAAACGGCACAAGACAAATTAAAAGTTTATACAGATTATTTCTATGTGACTAAATTAACATTTTGTCGAATCGCGCAGTCTTTCGCATATCGAATTTATTCTGCCGTATTATGACGCCGAAATGTCAATCAAGAACGGGTACTTATCGACTTACGGATTGCCGGAAGCGGACGAAAAAGAAAAAATCGCCCATACAGGCGATTTTCCGAGTGATATTTCTTTTGGTACTCCCGGCGGGAATCGAACCCACAATTAACCCTTAGGAGCAATCAGAAATAAGCGTTATCGTGTGCATTATAGCCGTTTTAAGGCGTTTTGTCCACTATAAACGCTTATTTTTTTACTCTTTTCGCGTTTCGTTCAGCAACTTTTATCTTGTGCTATTCTGTTCGGGTGTAACTTGGGTGTAAATTATAAGGTGTAAAATTATTTCTGCGAGAGTTTAATTTCTATATTCGCATTTCTTGACTTCGTGTTATAAAAATGCTAAAATACTGATAATAAAATGTAGGTCGGAGTTTAAGTATGAGTTATCCTGAAAAAATAAAGTTTGCAAGAGAAACTCTTTTAATGACGCAAGAGGAGTTGGCTCTTGAATTGGGCGTAACGCCGATCACCGTTTGCCGTTGGGAGACGGGTAAGGTGGAGCCGAGCATCAAGGCAAAGAAGGCATTTCGCGACTTATGTGAGCGCAAAGGCCTTTCCTTTGACGAAAATCATGGCTAACACCAAAGAGCAGATCTCCCGCAATATGCGCAGCAATAAGAGCAAGGACACCAAGCCGGAACTGATGCTGCGCAAAGAGCTTTGGCGGCGCGGATTGCGGTATCGCAAGAACTACAAATCGCTTGCGGGCAAGCCGGATATCGTGTTTCTCCGTGCGCAGATCGCTGTATTTGTGGACGGCAAAATGTGGCACGGCTACGATTGGGAACGTCAAAAGCACGATTTTAAAAGTCATCAAGATTTTTGGATCCCGAAGATCGAACACAACATGGAGCGCGACTTTGATGTCACGCAAGATTTGATAGAGCTCGGTTGGCTAGTCCTTCGCTTTTGGGATTTTGAGATCAAGAAGGACGTGGCGACGTGTGCGGATAAGATCGAGCAGGCGTATAGAAACAGAACGGAAAGCGAGGCAAAAGATGCAGAAATTCAGATCGATTGATTTATTTGCTGGGATCGGGGGCATTCGCCTCGGATTCGATCAGGCGTTCGGAGAAGAGATAGAGACGGTATTCGTCAGCGAATGGGATGAGTTCGCGCAAAAGACGTATAAAGCAAACTTCCACGATGACTTTGAGATTGCCGGAGATATTACGAAGATAGACGAAAACGATATCCCCGACTTCGATATCTGTCTTGCGGGTTTCCCATGCCAGGCATTCAGTCTTGCCGGGCAGCGCAAAGGTTTTGCGGACGATTACAAGGGAATGTCGCGCGGCACCCTCTTCTTTGACGTCGCACGTATCTGCGAGAAAAAGCGACCGAAAGTGATTTTTTGCGAGAACGTGAAGGGTCTTACCATTCACGACAAGGGCCGCACGTTCGATATTATCAAGAACACACTCAGAGAGATCGGCTATACTCCTTTTGAGCAAGTGTTGAACAGCAAAGATTTCGGCGTTCCTCAGAACCGGGAACGCATCTACATCGTGGCATTCCGCAACGATATCGCACCAAAAGAATTCATCTTCCCCACGTCCACCGACTCCACGAAGAGGATTGCCGATATCATGGAGGAAAAACCCGTTTCTTCCCGCTATTATCTGAGCGACTGCTATTTGGAGACGCTGCGCCGGCACAAAGCCCGTCACGAAGCCAAAGGTCACGGATTCGGCTACGAGGTGCGTTCCCTCGACGACGTTGCGGGCGCCATCGTCTGCGGCGGCATGGGGCGCGAGAGAAATTTGATCGTCGATAAACGGCAGACCGATCTCACCCCCGTCACGCACATCAAGGGTGAGATCAATAAGGAGGGCATCCGAAAGATGACGCCGCGCGAATGGGCGCGATTACAGGGATTCCCGGACGATTATGTGTTACCACTTGCCGACGTACACCTTTATAAGCAGTTCGGCAACAGCGTAACGGTACCGGTCATCAAAGCGATTGCACAAAAGATCAGGGAGGTTTTGGAGAATGGTTGAATCGATTGTCGGAAAGACGTTAAATAAGGGAGAATGGGCAGAGTTCTATGTCATGCTCAAGTTGCTTGGCGAAGGTAAATTATACACAGCCGACAATATGCTTAAAAAGAAGCTTGACAGCTATCTTGATGTCCTGAAAATTATTCGACAGGAATTTGAAACACAGGTTTTGGAGTATATTGTCGATCAAGACAATGCCGTTGTGACCGTCAAACCGCAAGGCTCCGAAGCAGTTCTCGCCACTATTCCCATGCAAGAGTTTGAAGATAACGCCATTACTCTGTTTGAAGGATTGAAACGAGTAAAAGGAATGTCAGTCATCGCACCGGATTCCGTATGTGAATTTGCAAAGGTTATTTATGTCAGCAAGCCAAAGGCTCCTGCGGTAAAGGCTTTAAAAAAGCAATTCGGCGGTAAAAACGATATCTTCATCGAAGTGCGCGACGGGCAAACGGCAATCGTTTCCGTTATGGGATTTTCCATTAAGTCTAAATTCGGACACAATCCCACGCTGTTCAACGCAGGTTCTTCTTCGCAATATTTGTTTAAGCTTTCCGGGTGTGACGATGCGACGATGGATGAATTCAATGCAATTTCCGACGGAAAAGGCGGACGCGGATGGTCGCTTTGCAGAGAATATCTGTTTTCTCATTCTATCGGAGCGGAATTTGCGCAGACACAGCATCCGACTTATAATGAAAATCTGTTTCTTGTAAGAGAATCCATGCCTAAAATCATGGCGTGGTGCGTGTATGATAGATTGCTCGGAGGCAATGCCGAACACGGCGTAAAAGAAACCGTCGAAAGAATGTCTGCCGCCAACCCTCTCGGCGTCGGCAATCCTGCCGTGTATTACGAGAAGGCGATCAAGGACTTTCTGATGGCGGGTTTTACGGGTATGACTGCGGGCAAGAAGTGGGACGGCAAAGAACAGGTAAACGGCGGTTATATCGTCGTTATGGATGACGGCGACGTTATCTGTTATCATTCGAGCGACAGAGAAGCGTTCCGCGATTACCTGTATAGAAATACATATTTTGAATACGTCAGCGCAGATAAGTACAATTGGAGCCGTATTATCAAAATCGACGGAGAATATTATCTCCCGTTGAACGTATCGGTCAGATTTAGTTCCTCAACCCGTTGACATGAGAGTTTGCAGCCTCTTTTGTGGGATCGGCGGCATCGATCTGATGTTGGAGAAGGCGGGGCATACCGTCGTATGGGCGAACGATAAAGACAAGTACGCCTGTATGACTTATCGCCACAATTTTCCGCACGTTCCGTTGGTCGAGGGCGATATTCGGGAAATAGATAAGGCGTCCATCCCCGATTTCGATATCCTTGCCGCGGGTTTTCCGTGTCAGCCGTTTTCCGTGTGCGGCAAGCAGAAGGGCTTTTCCGATCCGCGCGGCAACGTGTTTTTCGAGATCGGAAAGACGATCGATGCGAAACATCCTTCCGTTGTCTTCTTGGAGAATGTCGCAAACCTTACCGAACACGACGGCGGCAGGACGTTTAACGTCATTCATAAGGAACTTGCGGGGCGCAATTACTTCCTGCGCTACCTTGTGGCGGATGCTTGCGAATATGCAAATATCCCGCAGCACCGTACCCGCACCTATTTGGTGGCTTTTCGCGATGAGGAGCAATGCCGGCGATTTACCTTTCCCGACAAAATACCTTTGACGAGACGGATCACCGATGTCATCGATACCACGCAGAAAGCGGATGAATCCTTTTATCTTCATCCCGGTGATTACGGGTACGATAAAATGGTCGCGGCCATTCGGGACGATAAACAGCTCTACCGCTTCTCCGATTACGGCATACAGTCGAGTAAAGACGGCATCGCCTTTACTCTTAAAGCTAATATGGGAACGTACCCGAACCGCGTTCCAGTTATCAAAGACAAGTTCGGTATTCGCCGCATAACGCCTATGGAATGTTTAGCTCTGCAAGGTTTCCCGCCGAGCTTTACATTCCCCGATACCGTTTCCAAACGAGAGCAATATAAACAGGCAGGAAATACAATATGTTTAAGCAACATATTTAGCGGTTTACGAGGATTGCATGATAGAGATAGAGAATAAATACTTAAATAATGTAAAGTACATTGATTTATTTTGTGGAATCGGTGGGTTTCATTTAGCACTGTCTTCCTTTGGGGCAGAATGTGTTTTTGCATCAGATATTGACAGCAAAGCTCGCGCACTTTATCAAAAGAATTTTGGAATTGAACCAGCGGGGGACATAACGAAAATAAAAAATAAAGAAATTCCTTCGCATGATATTTTATGCGCTGGTTTTCCATGTCAACCTTTCAGTATATCGGGTAATCAGGAAGGCTTCAATGCCCAGGACGGGAAATTGTTTTTTCAAATTATAAGAATTGCAAGATTCCATAAGCCTAAAATTTTACTTTTAGAAAATGTAAAAAACTTAAAAACACATAATAATTGCAAAACAATGACCGTAATTAGGAATCAACTAAACAGTATAGGTTATGACGTTTATGATGGAATTTTATCCGCTTCGGATTTTGGAATTCCGCAAGCACGAGAGCGCTTATATATTGTAGCAATAAAGAAAAGTTTGAAAATTAAAAAGTTTAGCTTTCCTGTCGCAATCAATAAAGCCGTTCGTTTAAGTGATATTCTATATGACGAATCCGATAAATACGATGTTCTTGTTAAAAGGCAATATTCTATAAACGATTGCCCTTTGCACAGAAAAGGACTTATTCAAGTCGCAAGGATCGGTCGAGGTCGGCAAGGCGAAAGAATATATAGCCCGCAAGGTTATTCCACTACCCTTTCTTCACAAAGCGGTGGGTTGGGCGGTAAAACGGGTATGTATTTAATAAACGGTATTGTTAGAAAACTTTATCCAAGAGAATGTGCTCGTTTAATGGGTTTTCCAGATGATTTCATTTATGCGCAAGAAATTTCAAGCGTGTATAAGCAGTTTGGCAATAGCGTTGTTGTCGATGTATTGCAATATATTTTAATAGAAATAGTAAATCAATTAAAAAACTTATGATAAGGAGTTCAAAATGGACGGAATTAAATTTACTTTAACATATTCGGCATTAAAAATGTTCGGTAAGCAACTATATTCAAACGTTAGTTCTGCAATTTCAGAATTGGTAGCCAATGGACTTGATGCGAAAGCCCCCAATATTTATTTGACTATTGATATTAGAGATAAAATGAATTCGTATGTCGAAGTCTTTGACGAAGGAAAAGGAATGTCTGCCACAGATATTGCGGATCACTACATCAAAATAGGCTATAATAAACGACGCAACGAACGAGGATTAAATGATGGAAAAACCTTGGGACGCAAAGGCATAGGTAAATTAGCGGCTCTATATTTATCAGACTGTTTTACCATAATAACAAAAACCGTTAATTCGGAGTTGACTTGTTGGAAATTAGACGTTTCTGGTCTTGATGAAGACGATTCTCCACAGCTTGAACCCGTCGGGATTGACGAATATTGTGAATTTGAAAGTTATAAAAAGTTAGTGTCTTTGGGACACGGGACAATAATATGCTTGCAGAATGTTAATATGAAAGGATTAGGCGATAAGGCATTTGAATCTTTGGAATGCAGGCTATCTAATCTGTTTTTATATGACAAACTTGAACAAAAAATATGGATTAAATTAATACAGAGTAATACAACGCCTAACTGTTTTCTTCCGATTAATAAACAAATTGCGTTTAAAAACTTGGCTTACGTTTATGCAAGCGATAAAAGTTATGTTAAAGAGTGCGAGCATAACACTTTTACTATGTCATATAAAACAAAAAATGGCATAGATAAGAAAATGACTTCCGATACTGAAATCGTATCATTTGCAGATACGGAATTTCATGTTTCGGGCGAACAAGAATTTTTTGGAGTTAAAAAACACTACGAATTAGACGGTTGGATCGGTATTCACGCTACGATTGACGGTGAAGATGCGAAATATAATGATGACCGATACATTAAAAACCAATTTTATAATCCTAATCAATTGAGAGTTTACGTCCGAAATAAATTAGCAATGCCTAATATGATTGAGTATTTAGGAATTACACGTGCTTTTGTAAATTATATTGAAGGAGAAATATCTTTTGATATATTAGACGACGACGAATTAGAAGATATTGCAACCGCAGGAAGGCAAGATTTTAATACGCAAGATCCGAGATTTCTTTTACTTAAAGAATTACTGACTAAAATCGGTAATTCTCTTGTATCAAAACGTCAAGCATTAGCCGATAAAATTAGGGAAAAGAAAAGAGCAGATGATATTAGCATTTCTACTCGTTCTAAAACGCGCTTCCAAAAAGATTTTCACGGTATGTTGGAAGATTTACCTGATATAAAGCCGCAAGATCGATTAAAAATAGAACAATATGCCGTTGCCCAACTTGAAGGCGACGTTAATAGTGAAGCGAAAAGTGAATTTACGGTTTTTTTATCTCATGCAAGCAAAGACCATATCTTTTCAGACTTTATTTTTAGATATTTAGTTCATTTAGGATTTAATGGAAATATAAAAGACGATTCTTGTGAAATTTTTTATTCATCTAATGGACTTGATACAGATAATCTTACGCCATTATCAATTCTTATTAAACAATATATTATAAGAAAGAATAACGATATTCTCTTTTTAACCTCTTCAAATTTTGGGGACAGCGAATTTTGCTTATTTGAAGGTGGTGCGGCGTGGGCAACGAAATCTGTTGGCGACTATAAAATTATGGCATTAACCTATGATAGTATACCGCAATTCTTAACTAATGGTAAAAGTGAGATCGTATTTAATATAAGATCAAAAGATGATTTGCTGCTTGATGAGATAAAGTATAATTATCTTGTTGTAATTTTGAACAGACTTATACGACACTTGAATAAAAATCGTGAGGTTTCTGGACTACCAACAGTCCCTATCTTGCAAGAAATACACATTCCGGATAAAGTAGAATTAAAAAAATTAAAGAAATCGCCAATTGACTTTATGGATAATAAGTTGGTTGAATATTGGAATACCTATGTGGTAGAGCAAGCAGATACGTATTTTATAGCATCGCAACAAAGTGAAAATAAATCATAATTTAATAAATAAAGAGTAAAGAGAGTTTTTAAATGCCACTCATTACATACAAATTTGCCGACGGACATATGGAGGAAATCGTGGTTTCTTGCGAGGTTGCCCAGACGTATGCGCAAATATTGAAATATGAAAAAAGGATCAAACGGCGAGATACGGGCAGGTTGAAATCGCTTGAAGAACTTGCCGAAAAAGGGTTCGAGCCTCCTGCGCCGAATACCGACGTGTTTGAGATTTGGGATAAGCGGGAGCAGGAAAAATTTGAATTGCGGCAGGAGCAACGGCGAAAAGAAAAACTCAGCGTGCGGAAAAAGCAACTTGAAGAAGTTCTTACCCCACGGCAAGCGAAAGCCTACTTTTTGTTTCAGTATCTGAAAATCAAAAAGGTTGAAATCGCAAAGTCTATGGGCATAACCGAAGGAGCCGTCCGAAAACTTATCTTAAAGGCACAGGCAAATTTGGAAAAGCAGCGCGTTGAAAATGAGCAAGCCCTCCTTATCCTCAACGCTATTTTCGGCGCGCGTTTATAGGGGGGTACGATTTTTTTCGTCTTTTTTATTATATTATAGAGGGGCTTTTTGTAAACAAAATATTTATGCGAAAAGTCAGTCCGTTATCGGGCTGATTTTTTATATGTCCCGAAATCTTATTTAGGGGGTGAACGTGAGCAAAAAAGACGAACGGCAGGATGCACTTTTGCGGTTTATCCGCAGGCGGAGCGGGCGGCGGTTTACCGTGGCGATCATGGCAAGAGAGTTCGGCGTGAGCGAACGGACAATACAGAGCGACCTCTCCGCTTTGGAAGTATGCGGACAGATCAAGCGGACGCCGAGTTACAATTCGCTGCACCGACAAAACGGAAATATTATCGTCTATACGGGCAGCCGCAAGCGGCAATCTCATAAATCGGACGACGGATAATTTTGACTTGTTGAGGGGTGAAGTCAAACCGACCGAAAATGAGGCAAAAAGACCTATTTTGTGGAACAGGATAAGAAGTTAGACTCAGTTTGAGTCTAACTTACATTCTAAGACAATCGGGATACCCGATTTCTTTGGGCAAGTGGGGTGCAAATTCGCTTGCCTTTCTTTCTAAAATTTTAAGGAGATGTGAATGCAGAATACACCGATAAGGAAAACTAGAATTCGTACCATCAGAGAAGCGATTGTACTTTTGAAACAAGCGGATAGCCAAACGGCCGTTACCTATCATTTTATCCGCAAGTTATGCGATAGCGGCTGTATCAAGTCTATTCGGGCGGGAAAGAAAATTCTTATCAACTACGACGAACTGCTTGCCTATCTGAACTTGGACATTGACGAGGCTTGTTGATATGGCGACGATACGAAAACGACAATTAAAGAACGGCGGGAATGCTTATACAGTACAGGTCAAATTCAAGGACAAAGGCAGCGGAAAAACGATACTCGAAACAACGACTTGGCGCCCCGATGGGAAGATGACCGTAAAGCAAGAAGAACGCGCTGTCCAGACTTTTGCGGAAGAATTTGAACACCAAATCAAAGCAACTGTAAACGGAGCCATGCCGACCGTCGATACACCGAATATTACATTCAGGGAATTCGCGGCACAATGGTTGGCAAGAGTTGAACGCGATTGCTCAAAATCATATTACGTTAAAGGGAAAGAAGCTATCGCCGTCGCTAATAAATATATCGGCGGGTATAAATTGAGGGAGATCACGCCTGCTATCATGCAGAATTTTTACGACAAACTCGATGACATGAAAAAGAAAACGTCGAAGGTTTTTCCGAAATCCGATTTTCGTGCTGTATTGGAAAAACACGGCTTTAACTATATGAAACTGCGGCATGAGGTAAATATACAGAGTTGTACCCTCGCAAATGCTTTCGCGGGAAAAGCCGTCAGTAAAAATTGGAGCAACGACTTTGCCGAACGCACGGGCATTCCTTTCCACGAACTCTTTGACGAGAAGATAACGGAAGAACCTTACGCCTACGAAACGATACATAAATTCAAGCGTATCATTCGCGCCGTCCTATCTCTCGCAAAGAAAAACCGTTTGATTACAGATAACTATGCGTCGGCAGATTATATCAATTTTCCGAAGCGCCCGCCCCATAAAATCGAATGTATGTCCGATGAGGATGCCAAACACTTTTACAAATTCATTTTGGACTACCCCGATATTCGCTATAAATCTGCAATGCTTTTATTTCTGCTTGCAGGCTTTCGCCGCGGCGAAGTGGCGGGACTTGAATGGAAAGATATTGATTTTGACAAGGGCGAGATTACCGTGAGCCGTTCTGTAACGACCGTAACGGGATTTGGAATTATAGAGAAAGAACCTAAAACGGAAATGTCCAAACGGACTCTTGCAATTCCCAAAGTTTTGCTTGAAACGCTGAAAGAGTACAAAGAATGGCAAACAAAACGCCGCGAAGAACTCGGTGATTATATGGAAGAAAATGATTATCTTTTCACGCAGGAGAACGGAAAGCGGCTTTATCCGAGCACATTCACGGGCTGGCTGAACAAAATGCTGCGGGAAGCGAATATCGACCATTATTCCCTGCATAGTTTGCGCCATACGAACATCACTTTGCAGATCGCCGCAGGCGTTCCCATTGTAACCGTCGCAGCGAGAGCGGGACATGCCCGTGCGAGCACAACCAGCGATATTTACGCCTATGCGCTGCGTAGCACGGATAGAATGGCGGCGGACAAACTCGGCAGTATCTTTTCAGCCGAAGAAAAGCCCGCAGAAACCCTTAAATCGTCTGAGCAGGAAACTGTATCTGACACGGCCGAAAACGACGCCGTGGCTGAATTCAGGCATATAAAAGCCGAAATGCAAAGGCTCGGCTTTGAAACTTTGGAAGAATACGAAGAGTATCTCGATTTCTTGGAGATGAAACGAGCAAAGAAAAGAGATTTTGAAATGTAAAAAGACATGGAAAAACCGCTTGATTTTATTTTCAATCAAACGGTTTTTTGGTACTCCCGGCGGGAATCGAACCCACAATTAACCCTTAGGAGGGGTTTGTTATCTCCATTTAACTACGGAAGCATATTCAATTTTTCAGATACTTCTCAACTGTCTAAAATCGAGAAATATCCTTGCGGGTGTAAAAAAGATGTAATTTCATCGGCGGTCAATCGGTTTGTCTATGAAAACCAGCCCGAAACAGCCTTTTTACTGCCGATTTGTTCCGAATTGTTTGGATAGAGCAACCCCTTAGGAGGGGTTTGTTATATCCATTTAACTACGGAAGCACAAATAAAAGTCGCATTGAATAAACGACCTTCTTCAACTATATTAAAAAGTATCAATATCAACTTTATATTTTTAACACATCACCGGCAATCTGTCAATTCTTTTAAGTCTAAAATGTCAATCCAAATTTTTTTATCCTTTAAATTGTACCATACTCAAACACGATACAGACGGTTCCTTGACAGTTGCAGAGGGGTCAGAGACAATGACCGACGCCGAAAGGAGAACATACGCAAACGCTATTCGGAAGTTGGACAGGGTAGCGCGTTGCAGGTCAGCGACGAGATTAACGCGCATTTTGCAGAGCAGACGCTCTCAAACAAGAATATCCAAATAAAAAGGAACCCTTGCCACGCCGTTGGATAGTAAAACTCCCCAACAAACGCCCAATGCGGATCGTGGTACAGATTCCACTAATAATATACACCAAAACGAGGAAAATTTCAACCCTGAATCGCAAAAAGGCAGAAAATTCGCTCTTCCGGGCGATTATACACCTACCGCTGCCGATTGTTTGACTACCCTTTAAAATTGCACCATACTCAAACATTGTCTAAGTCGATTATTCATAATTAAAAAGTTTGACTACCCTTTAAAATTGCACCATACTCAAACAAAGCGAGATATAAAGCAGCATCTAAACAAGTTTGACTACCCTTTAAAATTGCACCATACTCAAACCCACATTTTGTCATCATGAACGAGCTGTCAGTTTGACTACCCTTTAAAATTGCACCATACTCAAACTCAGCGTAGGCAATACCTCGATAACCTTAAGTTTGACTACCCTTTAAAATTGCACCATACTCAAACTGACTGTGGTCTTGTCTTTCTGCGGCGTGGGTTTGACTACCCTTTAAAATTGCACCATACTCAAACTGAGTGAACACGCGTTTAAGCTAAATCAGGGTTTGACTACCCTTTAAAATTGCACCATACTCAAACATGTCTGTCTTAACGGGTTGTTTGAATATTGTTTGACTACCCTTTAAAATTGCACCATACTCAAACTTGAGTGTTATCGGGGTCGCTCGTCTCGCCGTTTGACTACCCTTTAAAATTGCACCATACTCAAACTTAAATATCGCTTTACTGTAAGTCTAAACAGTTTGACTACCCTTTAAAATTGCACCATACTCAAACTTTAGGCTGTTATAGGTATCTTTTAGAATAGTTTGACTACCCTTTAAAATTGCACCATACTCAAACCATAATGGCATACTCACGGCGTTGCTCGTCGTTTGACTACCCTTTAAAATTGCACCATACTCAAACCGTAACTATGCTTTTCAAAGTGCCGACGTTGTTTGACTACCCTTTAAAATTGCACCATACTCAAACTCGTTCAGTCTTCTTGTCGTATCTTGAGGAGTTTGACTACCCTTTAAAATTGCACCATACTCAAACTTGTTGAACGTTGGAGGGGATTCCCCATCAGTTTGACTACCCTTTAAAATTGCACCATACTCAAACAACGGCTTTATTTTCTTCTATCATTTTATTGTTTGACTACCCTTTAAAATTGCACCATACTCAAACCAAAATGTAAAAGTAATAGAGTTGCTGTTCGTTTGACTACCCTTTAAAATTGCACCATACTCAAACTATTTGTGCCAAAAGTATGGCTTTAAAACGGTTTGACTACCCTTTAAAATTGCACCATACTCAAACTAAATGCTCTGCGTTGCCTCTAACACAATGGTTTGACTACCCTTTAAAATTGCACCATACTCAAACCGCCTGGCGTTGGCAAAAGCACGGCAATAGGTTTGACTACCCTTTAAAATTGCACCATACTCAAACAATCCAAATATTAACAATGAATAAGCAAAGGTTTGACTACCCTTTAAAATTGCACCATACTCAAACAAGCAGGAAGTCCTTGTATTCTTTCCACGTGTTTGACTACCCTTTAAAATTGCACCATACTCAAACCGGGATATAGTATTTCTTCGACCGAGTGATGTTTGACTACCCTTTAAAATTGCACCATACTCAAACGAGATGTTAGCATTTGCAGAGCCGTCAAAAGTTTGACTACCCTTTAAAATTGCACCATACTCAAACAAAGAATTGTACACTTACTACAAGGAGTTTGTTTGACTACCCTTTAAAATTGCACCATACTCAAACTCTGCTTTCGGACTGCCGCAGGGTACCGTCGTTTGACTACCCTTTAAAATTGCACCATACTCAAACCAGAGGCTGAACTGATTGAACGATGCAAGTGTTTGACTACCCTTTAAAATTGCACCATACTCAAACGTAAACAAATTGATGACAGTATCGAATATGGTTTGACTACCCTTTAAAATTGCACCATACTCAAACTCGCGCACCCACTTTTCGCCCTCGCCCCACGTTTGACTACCCTTTAAAATTGCACCATACTCAAACCGACCGCTTGCGGGTTTGCCTGCCCGTTCCGTTTGACTACCCTTTAAAATTGCACCATACTCAAACCTCAAATCAGAGTATTTTTACGCACCACACGCATCAATTCAAAGGACAGAATGCAATTATTTATATTATAGCATAAAATCCTATTCAGACAATGATTTCGCACAAATCTTTGTCAATCAAAGTGACAAATTCTTCGTCTGTTTTATTTTTCAAAGTATTTTCCAAAAGAAAGAGACAAACATCCTCCAGCTGCGCCTCATAGTAAAGACTTTTCAAATCCTTTTCGTTTAAAAAGTTTTTTAGATTAAAGAACGCAAAACATTTTATTCCCAAAATCCGCGCATTAAAATGAATAAAAGAAACTATAGACTCCAACAAACAGTCCTTTTCATCCTTCCAGCGCACTCCGTATGCTTTTAAAAGCTGAGTCAAACTGCTTTCCGTATCAAAATCTATCGGAAAATCCGTTTCTCCGTTCAGTTTTTCAAAAAAAGCATAAATCTTCTCAACAAGTTCCGAATACTCGACGGCAAAGTTGTTTTCGGCAATTTGCACCAAACAATTTAACAATCCGTCCCGCGCGCGTTTGTCTCCCAAATCAAAATTGAAAAAATCATACAGCAATTTTACGTCCTTGACTAAGGAAAGTTTAGTATCGCCGTCAAAAAGAACAAAGTTCCCCGAATTGCCTTTGGATTGCAGTGCAAATTCTTTGCAAAAATCGAAAAACTTGTTTTCGTTTTCCACTACAAGAACATTGACTACGGCAGGCGTCAGCTCCAACGGCTTTTCCAAGTCAAAATGAGACAGAATCACAGAACCACCAACCTTTCGGCGGTGTCTACAACCGTCGATTGTTTTTTTCCGAGAACAAATTCCATATTTTCAAATTGTCTTTCGGTAACGGTAAGCATCTGAATCAGCCCTTTGCCCGTTTTGAGTTTTCTTACTGTTTCTTTTATCACGTTTGCGGCGGTGTTGTTCAGTATTATTTTGGAATAAACGGATTCCTGCATCATGAAAAAACCGTTTTTCAAAAGTGCGGCGCGAAACCTTCTGTAATCGCGTCGTTCCTCCGCCGTTTCCGTAGGCAAATCAAAAAAAACCACTACCCGCATAAACCTAAAACTCATATTCCTTTATTTTTGACGTATCCCCGTCTTCCAACGCGTTGAAAACGCTCTTGGCGTATATACCGATTGCATCGTTTACAACAAAATATTTGTCGTCTATCTTTATTTCTCTGTTGAGAATATCGCAAAGGTATCGTTTGAAATCCGGCGTAAGTTGGCAATTATCCTTTCCGAACACCGCTTTGTCCACAATCACCCTGAAAGGCTCCACCAAATCGCAGCTCAGATTGAATTGATTGAACTCGCTTTTGTGCGCCAATCCGAGCTGCGTATTGAAACCCAATCCCGCGATTTCCCTGTTGAACGCAGACAGCAAAATGGTATATCCATAGTTCAACGCCCCGTTCAGAAAGGTTTTGTCTCCTCTTTTAAAGCTCAATCCGAACAATGCGTCGAAGTATACCTTTGCCGCGTGTCCTTCACGGTTGGTTCTGTCATTCAATTCGGTACCGTCGACATAACTTTTCAAAAGCTCGCTCTGAGGACAGCAAAGTTCGGAAAGAAATTCCATCTGCTTTTTTATTTTCATACGGACAATCGCCGTCCACACCGCGCTTTTGTGTTCTTCTTTCCAATTGAGCTGCCGCCGCAAAACTCCGCTGCAATCGTGTCTTCCGTAAAGCGGCAAAAGCTGTGAAACCGGATTGTGATTTTCGTCGCAAAACAAAATGTTGACTTTGTTTTTGATTAACTCGCTCAACAAAGCTGCCGTCAAAGAAACCGCGGTAGACTCCACCACAAGCGAGGATATCTCGTTAAGAAACAACTTTTTGACTTCCTCGCCGCGACAGACGAGATATCCCAGCTTGTATTCCAGCTTGCAACGTCCCCTTACCACTACAACCCGCCAGCTCATAGGAACCGCTTGAAGTCCACGACTTTGCAAAAATAGCCGGTAGGCGAACAGGATATCATTTTAACGTCGGAGTCTTGTATGAACTTCTTATCGATAGTAAGTTTCCCGGCATTTTTAGCGCCGCCGATAAGCTTGATATTGCTCGTCATACTGTTGCACCGCATAAATTTCAATATTTCCATCAACACAAACAATTGGTCTTTCAATTCCAAAGCCTCGAATTTGTCTCTGCCTTTTTCAAGATTTTTTATCTGCTCCTGTACAGGCAGTCCCGCATATATTTTTCCGCCCAACTTTTCAGTAAACAAATCGTACAAAGCAAGATTTTGCTCTTTGCTGAATTCTTCTTCTCTGACGGGTAAATCTTTATATTTTTTAGCGTCCCGAAAATGATTTGAAATTTTTTTGAGCTCCTTTGCGCTCCCGTTGTCCAGCCAAAGCTGATTGGCGTTGCAAAGTTCCAATCTGTCGTTTGTTTTTCCGCGAATCCAGGCGTAAGAGCCGTTGATTTTGAATAACGTGTTCAATTTTATTTTTTCTATGAGTATTTCAGGCTTTTCGAGCTTTAACCTAGTCTCGCAATACTTCAACTTATCTTCCGCAGTGCGGAAATTTTTATCCGCAAGCACAGTCACGCATTCCAGAGAAAGCGAAGTCTTGTCCTTTTTCTTTTTGTCCTTGCTCTTTACCAACATAAAATAGGCCGTCGTCTCTTTGTTGTATCCGCCGTATTTCGACGTGTCATTAAGCGGCGCTTTCCCCTTTATTGGCGCAAGTTTGTCGTTTTTTCCTGCGGGACAAATGGTAACTTTGTAAAACTGCCCTTTTTCCGTTTTGGAAAATCTCACTACGCGGCAAGTGTTTTTCTCGGCAACAGAACGTATTCTGTTTTCGTCTCCCGCTTTCCAGGCATTTGTGATATCAAAATCATAAAGGCGTTTTAAATCATAATTGCCCGTACCGTTATTCCGTAAAAAAACTGCGGCATTATGGTTGAATTTGGTATTGAACACATTGCCCACCACGATATTGAAATAAGCGTCCTTTGCGTGGTGCAAATCGTTCAGTTCTCTTATCTTCACGAATTTCAGCCTGTTTTTGAATTCGTTTACGTTGACGGCTTTGGAATAAACTATTTCCGATTCGGGCAGCATCCGTTTCAAAACCTGAATTGCGGCTTTGGCGCTTTGACTTGTGGCGACAAGCTGAGCGTTGATAAAATCGCCGCATTCTTCTTCCGTCAAAGGCGTGCTTCGCGTAAGTCTGTAAAATTTCTCTTCGCTGATAAGTTTCTTATCTTTGAGTTGACGCCATAAACCCTCCATCTTGTTCCTGATTTCGGCAGGCAAAGGATATATGTCCTGTTTCACTCCTTGATTGATTTTCTTTCTTGTGAGGACGCGATTGTCCAAGCTGTCGTCTTTGATTTTGGAGCGCGGATAAATATGGTCTATGTCATAGATTTCTGTCTTGGACAAATCGTCTAATTCTATTTTTTCACCCGTATAAGCGTCTTTTCCCATTTGCGTGAAATAGAAAAACAATTTGTCTTCGTCGCTGTTGAACTTTGAATCCTCTGTTTCCTCAATTTTTTTAATCAACTCTTTTTCGTTGCGCAGATTTTTTCTGTAAACATCCAGCAACCTCTGTTTTCGAGATACCGTGCGTTGCCCCTTGCGCGTTCCGTCGGGCTTTTCGCGCGTTGTTTCTACAAATATCTTTTTGGGAGAATACCCCTGCACTTTCTTGATTTCACTGACGATTTTCAACGCGCTCCAAATCGACCGCTTGACTGCGGGCGAACAATACAGCTCCTCCACCGCGCGGTAAGTCACATTTTTATCCTCAACGCTTTCGGAATTGGCAAGGTCTATCGCTCTTTTGTAATTGTGTCTATTTGAAAGCAGCTCCATAAAGTTTTCCGTATCCGTCCGCATTTTTTCGATAATAGATACGTTTCCCACCTCGCCTTCGGAGTCGGTTTCAAATATTCCGTCAAGCAGTTTTTTGGAAAGTCTGCCCCATTTCGTATAATTGAGCGCCTTCAAACCTTTGATTTCTTCATCGCTCAAAACGGTTCCGTAGTTGCTTTTGATTAGCTTTTCCAATCTCTTTTTATCGGATATTACGGTTATCCATAAAATGATTTCCTCGCACATATCCCTGTAAAGATCGGCTTTGTCTCCGATAATCCTTTTGAAATCTATGTAAGAAGACAAAGAGTTTTTGAAATCTCCGTCCGTACCGGAAAAAACGTCCCGAGCCTTGCTACCCTCGGGCAGCAAACCATTTTTTACTAGCTGCTCGCAGCACTTTTTGAGCGTAAGCTTTTTGTTTGTTTTTGCAAAATCAAAAAGAATATTTTTTACGCGCAAATCCTTTGTTCCGTTGACTTTCAGATTGTTCAATTCGTTCAGAAACGCATATTCGCTGTACAAAAAAGACGACGCGGGCAGCACCTTTTCGCCCGTAAGGTACGTGCAGAAATTTGTCATGCGCTCGATGAATTTCTGTTCGGAGGCGTCCTTGTCCACGACGTCGTCAAAGTTCCAAGGCGTAATTTTTTGCGTACTTAACCCCTCCTTTTTTATCATCCAGCTGAAGCCGGTTTCTTTGTCGGTGAACGGTCCCACATAATAAGGCACACGGAATTTCATGAGCGAAATTATTTTTTCGCTCACCGTCATCTCGCAGTTTTCGTCCTTTTGTTTTAAAAAAGGAAAATAATTTTCGGCGTTGGCAAGTATCGCCTTCAACTCCGCCAGATGCACCTGATAAGGTATGTCGCAGTTTTCCGCAGAAATCTGTTTGGGCAAAAATACTCCCTCGTCTATCTTTGCCAGTATACTTTCGTCTTTAATGCCGATCTCTTTTTTAAGAAAAGCGTAAAACTCTTCTTTTTTGCATTTTGCAAACCCTTTTCCCTTGTCCATGCCTATGTAAGCGGCATAATTGTTGACTTTTTTGTCGTCTTTTTCATTCTCGTCCGCGCCCGACGTATTTTTCTTGCCCTTTTTGACCTGACGGCGAAAAACAAGCGCGTACTTTTCCGGACAATTTTCACGGACATATTTTTTTAGCTCGGACAAATCTCTGCGGTGGGTTTCGTAAGCTTCCGTTTTTGCTTCGGAAATAAACTCCTTTCCGTGCAGGATATTGTGCAGGCTTGCAACTGACTGTACTTTTTTAAGAGTCTCTAAAAAATCCGCTTCGTCGTCGTCGAGCGCCATTCTCGCCTTTGCAAGCTTTTCTTCAAAAGAACTGTCTGTAAACGACATTTTATTCTCACCCTGAAAATCTCTGTCTTCTCCAAACATCTTTGACAGCGAAAAATTAAGCCCGACAACGGCGTTCACGGCTTCGCCAAGCAGCTTGTTTTTTGAATTTCCCGCCAATTCGAGTATTTTTTCTTTTCTTTCTCTTTTTGCCAAATTCTCATTGCAAAGCGTCTCGAATATTTCGGGTATTTTTTCTCTATAAAATCCCGCTCCGTCGTTCTCGCTCAGAAAACGGTTTATTTTTTCAAATTCGCCGCTGACGTCCGACGCGTCGTTGACATTAAAATCCTGTTCCCCGAATAAAAAATGACCTCTGTTTTTCAAAATGTGATGCACGGCAAGATAAAGCAGGCGTACGTCTTTTATTTCCTGCGTTCTCAAAGCGTTTCTCAAATGAAAAATCGTAGGATAATTTTTATAGTACTCCTTGTCTCCGAAGTCCTCGTCATTGAACAAAAGAAATTTTCCCCGCGCAATTTCAGGCTTGTCCTCATCAAAATATTTGCTGTTTTCAAGTCTGTAAAAAAATCCGAAATCCTTTGCGCTTATTTCGCTGTCAAACAATTCCTGCAAAAGGTTAAGACGGTGCCTTACTCTTGCAAGGCGTCTGCGATTCGTTCTAAAAGCGCGGCGACCTTGCGCGGTTTTCGCTTCGTCGAATAAATAAACGCCCCAATAATCCTGTCCGCGTTTTTTAACGAGATTGTAGTCGACGTCGGTAACCGCCCAACCTACAGATTCCGTTCCCATATCCAAACCTAT
>ULXP01091149.1_pt1 | contig 21088 bp, 16 predicted proteins | sample 1961351 | NCBI WGS metagenome assembly ULXP01 (sample SAMEA4835840, study PRJEB28245) | human gut metagenome | biome: gut microbiome; material: fecal sample | place: Denmark | collected 2008 | reverse complement strand
GCTCTTCGGCAGCTTCCTGCGCAGGCTCTGCGTCCTGTGCGGGGGCGTCCTTTTCAGCATCCTTGGTTTCCTTCTGGAACTCCGGCAGACGGCTCAAAGACTCCACGTGGCTGCGGTACAAATTGAGCACATCCGCCTTGAAGCGGGTGACCTCCAGACGGACGCGGTCGTACTCCCGCTCCTCAGCCAGACGCTTCTCGTTGGCCTCGTTCTCGATCTCGTCTGCGCGGTCGCTTGCCTTTTGCAGCAGCTCGTTGGCGTCGCGGATGATATCATCGCCCCGCAGGTTTGCACGGTGGATGATCTCCTCGGCCTTCTGGTTTGCTTCGCGGATCACGTTTTCGCCCATGCGCTGGGCGTTGATCAGTGCGCTCTTGAGCATATCACCGTCAGCCTCAAAGCTTTGCAGCTCGCCCTTGAGCTTCTGATTCTCTGCGGTCAGATCAGCGATCTGCTTGCGCAGCTGCTCTGCCTGCGCATCGTTCTGCTGCAGCTGCTCCTCGACCTTGTCCAGAAAACGGTCCACGTCCTCTGTACGGTAGCCGCGGAGGTTTTTTTCAAATTGTACAGAGCGGACATCCTGCGGAGTCAGCATAGTCATTTCCTCCCATAGCTTTTAATATTGAAAGAACTCAATGATCGAACGATCTTTTTTACTTTTCCCGGGCAATGCAGTCAGCCGGAAGCGGCCTTTGCCGCGCACGGTGAACACATCCTGCTCGTATACGGGGGCGTGGGGCTTTTCTACCGGCAGATGGTTGATCTCTACCCTGCCCGCCTCGATCAGCTCCGCAGCGGTGCCGCGGCTGACGTGTAACATAGCAGAGAGCACCGCGTCCAGCCGCAGGGAGGACACAGTAGCGGTGAGCAGCTGCCGCTCCGGTGCCGGGAAAGCCGGGATCTCGTCCGGCTCCAATAGACGGGTAGACACCTCGGTGCGTCCCGCCTGACACAGCTCCCGGCAGATGAGCTTTGCCGCCGGTTCCAGCGCGAACACATAGGCTGTGCCTAGCGCATCGGCAGGCAGCAGAATATCCCCCAGCGCCTCGCGCTTGAGGGCAAGCCCCATCAGGCTGCCCAGATAGTCCTTGTGCGCGGGGAGCGCTGCACCGGGCAGTGCCCGGCATTGCAGCTGTACACAGCGCACCGGACACTCGCCGTAGCTGTACTCTGGCTCCAGACAGAGCACCCGGCGCTCAGCCTCGGGCCAGCCGCCGTCAAAACGCCAGCCGTCCCGCACACCGGCACGCCCCAGTGCCGCCCGGGCAAGATCCTGCTCGCGGTCGCTGAGGAACGCAGAGTACCGGGCTATGCCGCGGGAAAAAGCCGCATCGGCAAGATCCTCGATATGCCGCATGAGGTAGCGTTCCTCATCATTGCGGGCGGGCACAAAGCCGCGCACCGCACCGGCTGCCGGATCAATAGAATGCGCCATTGTTCTCCAGCTCGTCCAGCAGGTCGCCCATGATATCCACGTTGTACGGGGTAATGATAAAGGTACTGTTGGCTACGCGCTTGATCTGGCCGTTGTTGGCATAGGCCACGCCGGACAAAAAGTCTACCAGACGGCGGGAGACCTCCTTGTTGGTGGACTCCAGATTCAGCACCACGGTACGCTTGTTGTTCAGATGGTCGGCAATGGTACTGGCATCCTCGAACCGCTCGGGCTTGACCAGAACCACCTTGAGCTGGGTGGTAGCATGGATGTTGACCACCTTGTTCTTTTTGCTGGTGCCCTCGGCAGGCTCTTCGGTCTCTTCATCCATCCCGATGCCAACGCCGCTGTTGTTGTTCACCATCTGGGGGCCGTCATCGATGTACTGATCCTCGTACTCGTCCCCTTCACCCATCAGGCCCTTTTTAATGCTATCCAGCAAAGACATAATTATCTGCTCCTTTCATTCGGGCAGCGCCCGGCTGCCTGGCGTTCTTTGCAAAAAGAATGCAAATAGCTTTTACTATTATCTGATTTTTTTCAGCAGATGTCAATAACTACAAAAGTTTTCCGTCATATAAATTTTGTCCCGAGACGATTATTTCGTCATAAAGCCTTACCTGACTGACGGAACCATCCGTTCCCTTGGGCAAAACAAGGATGTAATCCCCTTCCGTAACCAGCGGATGGTCGGCATCCACGGGGTCGATCTTGCAGAAGCGGGCGATGTTGCCGTACTTGACATACACGCCGGGGATGTAGTTTTCGCCCTGCGTTTCGGCTTCGGTGCCGTCCTCCTTGAGGTAGTGCACTGCTGCGGCAGGCACCCGCAGACCGGTGCTCTCGCTGGTGCTGATACGGGCGCGGGCGTGGTTGAGGCACAGCACATCGCCGTTGATGGAGTTGCAGCGCAGCACAAAGCGGGCAATATCCTTTTCTGCATCAATGGTCACCTCGGTGACGATGGCGCGCAGAGCGGCATCGCTCTGGCCGGGAAAGCTGATTTCCACTGCCGTGCGCAGGGGTTTGCCGTCCGAGCCCAGCAGCTTTTCGGCCTGCTTAGCGGAGCACACCCCGGCGTACTGCCAGCTGAACTCGGCCACCAGCTTGCCCACGCAGCCGTCCAGCGGCATCTCGGGGTCGGAGTCCAGATAAGCCTTGAGCTGATCCGGGCTCTGTGCCAGAATGTCCGCAGCATCGGCATTCAGCCGTCCGCTGCTGGCAGCCCGGACAAAGTAGCCGGTGGTGGGGGCGGTGATCTGAGTGGGGTTGCCCAGCTGAGCCTGCACGGTCTGCGCCTGCTGGGCAAGCAGCGCGATCTGATCCGCAAAGCCGGCGGTATCGCCGGTGGTGATCCACAGCTTGTTCTGCGCCAACAGGTAAGCATCGGCGCTGCTGTCCACATCGCTGTAGCGGTCGGTGTCCAGCGCATCCAGCAGATCGTACAGTGCGCCGGAGCGCTCCTTGAGTAAGCCGTCCAGCTGGGTGGCTGCGGTGTTCTGGGAGCGCTGCAACAGGTCGATCTGGCTAGTGAGCTGGGTCAGCTGCTGGCGCAGCACCGCCTGATTGGCATCGGTGTACAGCTCTGCAACGGCAGTGCCTGCCGACACCCGCTCGCCGTCCGAGACAAGGTAGCCCAGATTGCCGCTGCCGGAAATGCAGGTTTCGTCAAACAGCAGCACGCCGTCCGCTTCAATGGTATCGGAGATGGTGATAGGCAGCGCCGTTTCGTAGACGTTCTGGGGGAAAAGGATGTGCGCCGCCTGCCAGCAGACATACGCTGCCGCCGCCAGCAAAAAGGTGGCCAGCACGACCGCCAGCGTGGTAAGCGCAGAGAGCTTGTGGCGCGGTTCCTGAGGGGTTTCCGGCATTAAGGATCATCCTTTCGATAAAAAGTCTTGGGTCAGACACAGGGCGGTCTGCCGCACGTCTGCCGCTCCGGCGTCCAGCCATGTGACCCCGTCCATGTGGCGGAACCATGTCAGCTGGCGCTTGGCGTAGTTGCGGGAGGCCTGTTTGAGCTTTTCGGTGCAGGCATCCAGCGAGGCGGTCTGTTCGAAATACGGGAAAAATTCTTTATAGCCGATGGCCTGTGCGGCGGTGCGGAAAGTTTCGCGGTTGCGCCAGACGTATTCCGCTTCGGCTAAAAGCCCGGCCTCCAGCATTTTATCCACTCGCAGGTCGATGCGGCGGTACAGCGCTGCACGCTCCGGGAAGTCCAGCCCCAGCACAAGACTGCGGTAGGGGCGCTCCGGCGGCAGCGAATCGGCCTTTTGTTCGCTGAGACGCTTGCCGGTGGCGCGGTAGTGCTCCAGCGCCCGCAGCACACGCACCTTATTATTGGGGTGGATGGCAGCGGCAGCCTCGGGGTCCACGGCTTGCAGTTTTGCGTACATGGCCTCCGGGCCGATGGCTTCCAGCTCTGCGGTCAGCTGCTCGCGCAGACCGTCCGGGGCTTTTTCGGCGGTGAATCGCACACCATATAAAAGGCTTTGCACATACAGGCCGGTACCGCCCACCAGCAGTGGCAGATGCCCCCGGCCGGTGATATCCTGAATATACTCCCCTGCCAGCGCGGTAAAATCCGCCACGCTGAAGGTCTTTTCCGGGGTGAGGATATCCACGCCGTGGTGCGGAATGCCGCAGGTCTCCTGCGGGGTGACCTTGGCGGTGCCCACATCCAGACCTTTGTAGATCTGCATAGAGTCGGCGCTGATGACCTCGCCGGAGAACTGCTGCGCCAGCGCAACGCCCAGCGCGGTCTTGCCGGTGGCGGTGGGGCCTACCACAGCCACCACGGCAGCTTTTGCATTACACGATGCGTCCAAACTGCTTTTCCAACTCCTTTCGGGTAAGCTTGAGCACGCAGGGACGGCCATGGGGGCAGAAGGGCGGCACCTCGCCGGAGAGGATCTTCTCGGCCAGTGCCATCAGCTCCTGCGGAGAGGACTTGTCCCCTGCCTTGATGGCGGCGCGACAGGAGATGGAGTGCAGCACCCACTCGGTGTGCTCGTTCAGCGCATCCCGGCTGCCCTTGAGCAAGCGGTCGGCGATCTCTACCAATAGATCCTCGGCATTTTGCGGTTCTACGTCCGCAGGCACGGCGCGCAGCAGCACGGTGCTGCCGCCAAAGTCGGCCACGTCCAGCCCGGCGTTTTCCAGCAGGGGCTGGTTTTCCAGCAGCGCCTGCTTTTCCTCTGCGGAAAGGTCGATGGCGGCGGGCTGCAGCAGCAGCTGGCTGGGCACATTGCCGTAGTTGGCGGCAAGCTTTTCGTACAGCTGACGCTCGTGGGCGGCGTGCTTATCGATCAGGCACAGCTCGTCTCCCCGCTCGGCAAGAATATAGGTACGGAATACTTCGCCCACATAGCGCAGCGGCTCTTCCCCCCGCGGCACATCAAAGCCCAGCTGTTCCGGCTGCGCGGACTCCTCCGGCTGATAGGGTGCCGTTGCAGCTTCGATCTCCGGGGCGGCGGGCATGGTGTTCCATGCCGCCATGTGATCCAGCGGCGGGTCGGTTGCGGTGTCCGTCTCCGGGTGCACATCCAGCTGTGTCTCAGCAGCTGCTGCCCGGAAGGGCTGCGGTGCGGGCTGGACTTCGGTTGCATCCAGTTTTTCCGGGCTGTGGAGGGTGACCACCGGGTCCAGAATATCCTCTGCGGGGCCAGACTGCCGCCACGAGGGCGCAGCCGCTGCGCGAGCAGGCTGTGCGGACTGTACCGGCGGGTTATCTGCCGTAAAAGCAGGGGTTTTCACCGGTGCATCGGCGAAGCGCTGCGGCGCGGATGCCTGCCAATGCTGCGCAGGCAGTGTGCCGGGGTCTGCCTGACCTGGAATGACGGCGGAAAGTCCTGTAAAGTGATTATTCTTTACAGCATTTTCACTCTGAGTATCGTTTTCTTTTTCAGTTTTCTCTTTTTCATCTGCTTCAAAGGTGAAGCGGCGTTCCCCGGTGCCGGGCTGTGCCAGCGCCAGCTTGACCGCATGATAGATGACATCGAACACGTCATTTTCCCGGGCAAAGCGGGCTTCGATCTTTGCAGGGTGGACATTGACGTCCACAAGGTCGGTGGGCATTTCCAGCAGCAGGATGCCGCCCGGGAACTTGCCCTGCATGGTCGTGCCTTTAAAGGCCATTTCCATGCCCGCCATGATGGTGCGGTTGCGCACATAGCGGCCATTGATGTAGAAATGCTGCATACTGCGGCTGGCGCGGCAGCTCTTGGGCGGGGTGATCAGACCGGTGACCCGGTACAGCCCCTCCTCGGAGTGCACCTCAATGAGGTCGCGGCTGAACTCCCGCCCCAGCACCGCGTAGGCGGCGCTGCGCAGCTGACCATCGCCGGGGGTGACGTATTGCAGCTTGCCTTCCCGGATGAACTTGACACTGACCTCCGGGTGGCTGAGCGCCACATGACCTACGTTATCTGCCACAAAGGTGCCCTCGCTGGAGTCCTTTTTGAGGAACTTCATGCGGGCGGGGGTATTGTAGAACAGGTCCTGCACCCGGATGGTGGTGCCCACAGCACGGGCGGCAGGCTCCCTGCCCTGCTCCTCGCCGCCGGCGATGCGGTAGCAGGTGGCAAACTCGTCCACCTCGGTGCGGGTGAGCAGCTCTACCCGCGCTACGCTGGCAATAGAGGCCAGTGCCTCGCCGCGGAAGCCCAGTGTATGGATGCTGTTCAGGTCATCCGGCTTTTCAATTTTGCTGGTGGCGTGGCGGATGAAGGCTGTCGGGATATACTCGGCATCAATGCCGGTGCCGTTATCGCTGATCTCGATCAGCTTTACACCGCCGGATTCAATGCTGACGGTGACCTGCGTTGCACCGGCGTCGATGGAGTTTTCCAAAAGCTCCTTGACCACCGATGCGGGGCGCTCCACCACCTCACCGGCGGCGATCAGCTCAGCGGTATGCTTATCCAGAACATGGATGACTGCCATGGTCTTTTCCCTCCCCTGTGGTTGATATTTTTACGGTCAGCCGTTCAGGCTGCCCTTGAGGGTCTTTTTCAGCTCGTACAAAAAGTTCAGTGCTTCAATAGGAGTAAGCGTTTCCACATCCACGGCTTCCAGCTTTTCCATCATTTCGCTGGGCACTGCCGGGGAATTGTACTCCTGCAAGGCGTCAAAATCCATCTGCTCCACCTTGTTTTTGGGCGCAGAGGCTTCCAGCGTGCGCAGTACCTCGTGGGCACGGCGGGTCACGCTGCCGGGCAGACCGGCCAGCTTTGCCACCTCGATGCCGTAGCTGTCGTCGGCGGGGCCGCGCACGATGCGCCGCAGGAAGGTGATGTCCTCGCCGCGCTTTTTGACCGCGATGTTGTAGTTTTTTACGCCCTCTACGGTGCCTTCCAGCTCGGTCAGCTCGTGGTAGTGGGTGGCGAATAGGGTCTTGCAGCCCAGCCCCTTGGCGGGGTCTGCGATATGCTCCACCACGGCGCGGGCAATGCTCATGCCGTCAAAGGTGGAGGTGCCACGACCAATCTCGTCCAGCACCACAAGGCTTTTGGCGGTGGCGTTTTTCAGGATCTCCGCCACCTCGGTCATCTCCACCATAAAGGTGGACTGACCTGCGGCAAGGTCGTCCGAGGCGCCGATGCGGGTGAAGATGGCGTCCACCACGCCCACATGACAGCTAGCAGCCGGCACAAAGGAGCCGATCTGCGCCATCAGGGCGATGAGGGCATTCTGACGCATATAGGTGGATTTACCCGCCATGTTGGGGCCGGTGATGATAAGGCAGCGGTCGGTGGTGCAGTTGAGGGTGGTATCGTTTGGCACAAACATACTGCCCTTGAGCACCTGCTCCACCACGGGGTGACGTCCCTCGGTGATGGTCAGCACATCGCTGTCGTCCACCACGGGGCGGCAGTAGTTGTTTTCCGCAGCGACCTGCGCCAGCGCAGCCAGTACATCCAGCTGGGCAATGGCATTGGCGGTGCGCTGGATACGATCCAGTTGTGCACCGATGCTTTCCAGCAGTTCGTCAAACAGGCGGCGTTCCAGCGAGATGAGCCGCTCGTGTGCGCCAAGGATTTTGCTTTCCAGCTCCTTCAGCTCCTGCGTGATGTAACGCTCGCCGGAGGTGAGGGTCTGCTTGCGGATGTAGGTCTCCGGCACAAGGTTCTTATAGGAGTTGCTTACCTCAATAAAGTAGCCAAACACATGGTTATAGCCGATTTTCAGCTTTGGAATGCCGGTCTCCTGCCGCAAGCGGGCTTCCAGCTGCGCCAGCACGCCCTTGGTGTTATCGCGGATGGAGCGCAGCTCGTCCACCTCAGCATGGTAACCCTTGGCGATAACACCGCCATCCTTGAGGGTGGAGGGCGCGTCCGGGTCTACTGCGGCATAAATGCGCGCCTTGATATCCTCCAGCGGGTCGATGCAGGCAGCAAGCTCGGCAAGCTCCGGGCAGTTGCAGCCCTCCGCCTGCTTGCGCAGGCCGGGCAGACGGTCGCAGGTCTGGGCAAGGGTATAGATCTCCTTGGGGGTGGCAGATCCGTACACCGTGCGGGTCATCAGGCGCTCCATGTCCGCGATGTAGTGCAGTTCCTCGGTCAAGTCGCCGCGCACCATGGTCTGGCGCACCAGCGCCTCCACAGCGTTCAGGCGGTGGTTGATAAGCTGGCTGGAAATGAGCGGCTGCTCGATCCAGCTGCGCAGCATCCGTTTGCCCATAGCGGTGCTGGTCTTATCCAGCACCCAAAGCAGGGTGCCGCGCTTTTCGCGCCCGCGCAGGGTCTCGGTCAGCTCAAGATTTGCGCGGGTGACCGGCGAAAGCCGCATGAACTGGGCTTCGTTGTAAGTAATGACCGTCTTTAACCGCTCCACACCCTTGATCTGGGTATCGTGCAGGTATTCCAGCAGCGCAGCCATGGCAAAGCGCACAAGGCCCTCGGCGGCTATGCCGGTGGTCTGCGGCCAGTCGCGACCAAACTGCTCCTCCAGCGCAGAGGCCACCAGCCCCGGCGCATAGCGCTCGTCCTCGACCAGCTCCACCGAGCAGTTCATATTCTTCTTGATGTAAGCGGTCACCTCGCGGCAGTCCAGCAGACCGGGGTTCAGCAGTACCTCGCTGGGGTGGTAGCGGCACAGCTCGGTAATGACCGCCGGGGCGATCTTATCCGCCGTCAGTTCGGTGATATGCGCCGTACCGGTGGAAACGTCCGCAAAGCACAGACCGGCCTTTTTGCCCTTGAGGTACAGGCTGGCAATGTAGTTATTGCGGTCGTCCTGCAGCATGCTGCTTTCGATGACCGTACCGGGGGTGACCACACGGATGATGTCCCGCTTGACAAGGCCTTTCGCCTTGGCGGGGTCCTCTACCTGCTCACAGATGGCCACCTTATACCCCTTGGCAATCAGACGCGCCACATAGCCCTCGTAGCTGTGGAAGGGCACGCCGCACATAGGGGCGCGCTCCGCAAGGCCGCACTGCTTGCCGGTAAGGGTAAGATCCAGCTCCCGGGACGCCGTGACGGCATCGTCGAAGAACATCTCGTAAAAATCGCCGATGCGGTAAAAAAGAATTTCGTCCTTATGTTGGTTTTTGATCTCAAGATACTGTTGCATCATGGGCGAAAGCTCTGCCATGGTTTTTCCTCTTTCCCTTGTATGGTTCCGTCAGCCGGTTTGTGGGCTGTAACCGCCGGTGCAAACAAAACGCGGTCTGTGTTGCACAGCCGCGTTCCGGTCAAAAAAGTTTGCTCAGTGGCAGCCGCCGCAGGTGGAGCAGCTGCCGGTGCAGGAGGCAGAAGGCTCCTGCACGGTCATGGGGTCGCCGCCGTTCATGGCGGTGTTGATGATGGCGTCGATATAGTTGACCAGGTTCTCGCACTCGCGCTTGGCCTCGTTGTATGCCACCATGCCCTCGTTGCCCATGATCTGGCCATAGAGGCTGTTCACCTTCTCGTTCAGCTCAGCGATGCGGGCGTCGTCGCGCTCGTTCTTGCCGATCTCGTTGTTCAGGTCCATGCGGGCCAGATTGAACTCGCCGATCAGGTTCTGCAGTTCCTCATCCTTATCGTTTGCCTTGCGGGCCTGATCCAGAATGACGTAGCGGGGGTCGGTCTGCAGTGCCATAGCGGCACGCTTGAAAAGATCAATGCAATCCATGATTGGGTTCTCCTTGTTGTTTTTTATTCTTTCTGGGGCAGTTTGCCCCGGAATCACGTTTTTATGCTTCCACTTCACCCAGCAGCACAGTGGCGCGGGCGCCGGTAAGATGTACAGTCGCGTAGCTGCCCAGCAGTGCCGGGTCGGCGGCAAACTCCACGGTCAGGTTATTGTCCAGCCGGCCGGAAAGGGTGCCTTCATTGCGCCCAAAGCCCTCCACCAGCACCCGGACAGTCCGCCCCACCTGCGCCTTGACCAGTGCCATGGCGATCTCGTCCTGCGTAGCCAGCAGGCGGGTCATGCGGTCGGTCTTTTCCTTGCGGGGGGTGGGGTCCGGCATTTCGGCAGCCTTGGTGCCGGTGCGCTTGGAGTAGATAAAGGTGAACAGCTGCATATAGCCCACCTTGCGCACCAGTTCCAGCGTTTTTACAAAGTCCTCCTCGGTCTCACCGGGGAAGCCCACGATGATATCGCTGGAGAAGGTGATGCCGGGCACGGTCTTGCGGGCGTAGTCGATGAGCTCCAGATACTGTTCCACCGTGTAATGGCGGTTCATCTGCTGCAAAAGCCGGTCGGAACCACACTGCACCGGCAGATGCAGGTGCTTGCACAGCTTCGGCTGGGCGGCAATGGTATCAATGAGCTTATGGCTGGCGTCCTTGGGGTGGCTGGTCATAAAGCGGATGTGGTAATCGCCGGGCACAGTGCACAGCAGGTTGAGCAGGTCGGAGAAATCGATCTGTTCCTCCAGCCCCTTGCCATAGCTGTTCACGTTCTGACCCAGCAGGGTGATCTCCTTATAGCCCGCTTCCACAAGGCTGCGGAACTCCGCAAGGATATCGCCGGGCTTGCGGCTCTTCTCGCGGCCGCGGACGTAGGGCACGATGCAGTAGGTGCAGAAGTTATCGCAGCCGTACATGATGGGCAGCCATGCGCGGAACTCGCTCTCGCGCCGGATGGGGATGTTCTCCACGATGACCGGACGCTGTGCGGGGTCCAGCAGCACCCGCTTATGCTTTTGCAGCTTCTGGGCAACCAGCTGCGGCAGGGTGTCGATGCCGTCCACACCGAACACCAGATCCACATAGGGGTAGCTCTTGCGCAGCTTTTCCACAACATGCTTCTGGTTGGCCATGCAGCCGCACAGGCCGATGATGAGGCCGGGCTTTTTTTCCTTAAGGCCCTTCAGCGCGCCCACGTTGCCGAACACCCGCTGCTCGGCGTGCTCACGCACAGCGCAGGTGTTGAACAAAATCAGGTCGGCGTCCTCGGGCTTATCGCACAGGCCGTAGCCGATATCTACCAGCACGCCTTTAATGCGCTCGCCGTCGTTGACGTTCTGCTGACAGCCGTAGCTGTGCACAAAGGCCAGCGGCGGGGTGTCGTAGGTCTGCCGCACCAGCTCGGCGGCAACGGTATTATGTTCAAAGTTAATGTATTCCAAGCAAACCATCCTTCTCCGCCGGGCAGGGTAGCCCCGTGCGGCGAAACTCTATTTTCTGCCATTCTATAAAAGACACTCTTTAGTATACCCTGTTTGGCCGCTGCGGGCAAGAGGAAACACGCAAATTTTATGCCTGTTTAGCCGCTGCGGCCTCTGCATCCTGCCTGCGGCAGCACTCTTCGCACACGCCCAGCAGCACAACGGCGCAGTCCTGCACCCTGCCCTTCTGGTTTTTGACCAGCTCCATCACCTGTTTTCCGTCCACCTCTGCATCGGTGACGCCGCCGCAGACGGTGCAGTACAGGTGGCTGTGCCACGGCAGGGTGTGGTCAAAGCGGTCTGCCTTGCCGGGAATGGACACCCGGCGCACCCGCCCGGCTTCCACCAGACTGTTCAGGTTGCGGTATACGGTGCCAAGGCTCAGATTCGGGCACTCCTGCGCGGCTTTATCGTAGATTTCTTCCGCAGTCGGGTGGTCGCACAGCTGCTGCACCGTCTGCATGACAAGCTCCCGCTGTTTTGAATAACGCATATCCATCCTCCTTTTTCACACGGTTTAGACGTTTTCTTCCCCTTTGATCTTTGCCCAGTACGCCCGGGCGGCCTGTTCGGTCTTGTTGTCGCCAAAGGTGTAGTACTTGGTATCCTTCAGCACATCCGGCAGATACTGCTGCTGTACCCAGTGGTTGGCGTAGCTGTGGGCGTATTTGTAGTTCTGCCCCTTTACCAGTGCATCCTCGCCGTCAAAGTGTTTGTTTTGCAGCTGACGCGGGATGGGGCCGGTGCGCCCGGCCTGCACATCCGCAATGGCTGCGTTGATGGCATCGTAGGCGCTGTTGGATTTGGGGCTGGTGGCTACCAGAATGACTGCATCCGCAAGCGGCAGACGCGCCTCCGGCAGACCCACCATGTTGGCGGCATCCACCGCCGCCTTGACGATGGGGATGATCTGCGGATAGGCAAGCCCCACATCCTCGCAGGCGCACACCATCAGGCGGCGGCAGGCAGAGGGTAGGTCTCCCGCTTCCAGCAGACGTGCCAGATAGTGCAGCGCTGCGTCCGGGTCTGACCCGCGCATGGACTTCTGATAGGCGGAAACGATATCATAGTGGTCGTCGCCCTCCCGGTCGTAGCGCATAGCGGTACGGCGGGTGACCTGCCGGATCATATCCAGAGTAATGCGCTTTTCTCCGTTTTCCACCGGTGCCGCCGTGACTGCAAAGTCCAGACAGCCCAGCGCCTTGCGCAGATCGCCCCCGGCGCTTTCGGCCAGATAGGCACAGGCGTCCTCGTCCATGCATACCGGCACCTGTTCCCCTTCGGAAAGGCGCTGCACGGCGTTGCGCACCCCGCGCTCCACGTCCGCTGCGGCAAGGGGCTTGAACTCAAACACCGTGCAGCGGGAAAGCAGCGCGTTATAGATGTAGAAATAGGGGTTCTCGGTGGTGGAGGCGATCAGGGTGACGCTGCCGTCCTCGATACATTCCAAAAGGCTCTGCTGCTGCTTTTTGTTCAGGTACTGGATCTCGTCCAGATACAGCAGTATGCCGCCCGCCGCTGCCAGCGTGCCGATATCCTTGAGCACCGCCTTGATATCCCCGGTGCCGCAGGAGGTGCCGTTGAGCTTGTGCAGGGTCATGCCGCTGTTCTCGGCAATGATGCGTGCCACCGTGGTCTTTCCGGTGCCGGAGGGGCCGTAAAAGATCATGTTGGGGATGCGCCCGCTCTCGATGGTGCGGCGGAACACCCGCCCCGGAGCCAGCAGATGCTGCTGCCCGCACACATCTGCCAGCGTTTTGGGACGCAGGCGCTGCGCAAGTGGTTCATTCATGGTGGTTTCTCCTTTCCTGCCCGCAAGGCACTTTTTATATAGTATAGCGCATTTAGAAAAGGAGGACAAGGGCTTTTCTGAAAATCATTCTCAGATAATGCCCTGCAAACATTTACAAATCCTGTCAAACATGGTATGATTCAGGTATTCCCTTTTAAAGGAGGTTTGTCCCATGCCGGTACGAAAAAAAGCCCCGGAGGATCTTACTGCAAAAAAAGCGCTGGCGCTGGAGGTCATCCGGCGTCTCAAGGCCGAATACCCGGATGCTGGTTGCACCTTGGACTACGACCACGCATGGCAGCTGCTGGTCAGCGTGCGGCTGGCCGCCCAGTGCACGGATGCCCGGGTGAACATTGTGGTGGAGGAGTTGTTTGCAAAATACCCAAGCGTAGCGGCACTGGCTGCCGCTGAGCCGGAGGACATCGAAGCCATTGTCAAGCCCTGCGGACTGGGACACTCCAAGGCGCGGGATATCTCGGCTTGTATGCGGATGCTGCGGGATCAATACAACTGCCGTGTGCCCAATACCTTTGAGGAGTTGCTCGCTTTGCCCGGCGTAGGGCGCAAGAGCGCAAACCTCATCATGGGGGATGTATTCGGCAAGCCCGCCATCGTTACCGACACCCACTGCATCCGGCTGTGCAATAAGATCGGCCTTGTGGACGGCATCAAGGAGCCGCAAAAGGTGGAGATGGCCCTGTGGAAGATCATCCCGCCGGAGGAAGGCAGCGACCTTTGCCACCGCTTTGTGATGCACGGACGTGCGGTGTGCAACGCCCGCAAGCCGGAATGTGAAAAATGCTGTTTGAAGGACATCTGCCGCACTGCCCGCGAAGCCGCCGGGCAGCAGGCAGAGCCATAATTTTTAAGGAGGTATAAACTATGATCACTTTAACGATTTTGCTCATTGTTGCCCTGCTGTGCGTACTGGTGGGCTGCTTGACCGGCCTGCTGACGCTGGTAGGCGTGCTGGCCTCCCTTTTTGTGGGCGTGCTGGTGGGCGCATTGGCCGGATATCTGGCCGGGCGCTTTATGGGCACGGAAACTTCCCTTGGCCGTAACATCCTGATGGGCGTGCTGGGCAGCTTTGTGGGCGAGTTTTTGTTCGGCCTGCTGGGCATCCACGCCTCCGGCAGCTTTTCTTCTTTTGCCATCTCGGTGATCGGTGCCTGCATCTGCATCTGGATCGGGCAGAAGATCTCTGAGTAAGTTTTTTTGTAACAGTATGCCGCCGCGTTCTGCCGCCGGAGTTTCCGGGCAGGGTGCGGCGGCTTTTTTATGGGCGTTCTGCCGGATAAAAGCCGCCCGGGCTGTGCAGGCCGCCGAACTTTCTGCCAATTCTTGACAGGCATTCCCTGCCGTTGTATCGTTGACCCAGAAACGGAGGGTTCAACATGGACAAAGCACTTGCACATATTTCCGAGGACGGAACCCGCACCCAGACCGTCTACGAGCATCTTTCCGGCACAGCGCGCCTTGCCGGAGCTTTTGCCGCACCCTTTGGTGCAAAAGAGGAGGCCGAATACGCCGCGTGGCTGCATGATATCGGCAAATACAGCGCCGCCTTTCAGCAGCGGCTGGCGGGCGGTGCTGCAACCGACCACTCGACCGCCGGTGCACAGGAAGCGATGAAGGGCTGTACGCCCCACGTTCAGGCCGCCTTTGCCGTAGCCGGGCACCACACCGGTCTGCCGGATGGCGGCAATAAAAGGGCAGCCGATTCTGCCGACGGCACCCTGTTCGGGCGGCTGAAAAAACCGGTGGAGCCTTACGATGGCTGGCGCGAAGTCACCCTGCCCCAGAGCGCCCCGCCGGACTGGGCAAACCGCGACCCACTGGATTTTGCATTCTTTACCCGGATGCTCTACTCCTGTCTTGTGGATGCGGATTTTATCGACACCGAAACTTTTATGAACGGGCAGGCCGCGCCCCGGGGCAGCAGCACCGCGCTTTCTTCTCTTCTGAAAAAGGTGCGTACCAAGGCGGCTGGCTATCTTGCGGCACAGAGCACCTTGCCGGTAAGCAGCCAACGCAATGCCGTGCTGCGGGCTTGCATGGAGAAAGGTGCCCACGGCGCACCGGGGCTGTATACCCTCACCGTGCCCACCGGCGGCGGAAAGACCTTTGCCTCCCTTGCCTTTGCACTGGAACAGGCCGCTGCGCAGGGCATGAAACGGGTGATTTATGTGATTCCGTATATGTCCATCATCGACCAGACTGCCGCTGTTTTTGCAGACCTTCTGGGCGCAGAAAACGTTCTGGCGGATTACTCCTGCGCAGACTATAAAAGCCTTGAGCGGGAATACCTGACCCCGGCACAGTACCGCCAGCTGCTGGCCAGCGAAAACTGGGATGCACCTGTTGTGGTGACCACTGCGGTGCAGTTTTTTGAATCGCTGTACGCCAACCGCAGCAGCCGCTGCCGCAAGCTGCACAACATTGCGAACAGCGTAATCATCTTTGACGAAGCGCAGACCCTGCCCACCAGTTATCTGCTGCCCTGCGTCAGTGCTATTGCGCAGCTGGTGCGGCATTACCACGCCACCGCCGTGTTATGCACCGCCACCCAGCCCGCATTAGAGCCCTATTTCCGGCAGTTTGCGCCGGAGCTGCCCTTGCAGGAGATCGCGCCGGACACTGCCACCTTATACACCACCCTGCGCCGCACCACCCTTTGCGATGCCGGAGAGCTGACGCTGGAAGCGCTGACTTCGCAGCTCTGCGCACTGCCGCAGGTGCTGTGCGTAGTGAACCGGCGCAAAACGGCGCAGGAAGTGTACGCTGCCTTGCCTGCCGAGGGCAGTTACTGCCTGACCACGCTATTGTGCGCCGCAGACCGCCGCCGCCAACTGGCAGAGATTCGGCAGCGGTTACGGGAAAGCCTGCCCTGCCGGGTAGTGTCCACCTCGCTGATCGAAGCAGGTGTGGACGTGGATTTCCCCGCCGCATACCGGGAGCAGTGCGGGCTGGACTCCCTTTTGCAGACCGCCGGACGCTGCAACCGGGAGGGACACCGCAGCGTGGAAGAGAGCCTAGTATACCGTTTTACGCTGGAAGGCTGCGGCGTACCGCAGATGCTGCGCCAAAACGTACACGCCATGCAGTACGCAGCAGGCTGCGCCGCAGCGCTGGACAGCCCGGAGGCGGTCAGAGCTTATTTTAAGGAGCTGTATTTTGCGCGGGGTGAGGCCGCACTGGACACAAGCGGCATTCTGGACGCCCTGCGCAAAGGGATCTCGGGCTGCATTTTCCCGTTTGCACAGGTGGCTGAACAGTTCCATCTGATCGAAGCCCCCACCCGCACCGTTTACCTGCCCGTTGGCGAAGGAAAAGCCCTTTGCGACCAGCTGCGCAGCGGGACTGTGAGCCGCACACTTTACCGCAAGCTGGGCGCTTACAGCGTAGCCTGTTATGCCCAGCAGTTTCAGGCACTGAGGGACGCCGGAGCGTTGGAATCACTGCCCAACGGCAGCGCTATCCTGACTGACAGCACCCTATACGACCCTAAGACCGGGCTTTCCATGGACGTGGAGACCGGAAAGGGCCTGTTTTTCTGACAAAAAACTAAAAATAAGGCAAAGAAAAAGAGCAAAAGTCCTTTTTATTGTATTTTATTTATTGTAATATAATACCAAGTAAATGAAGAAACGACAAAGCATCTGTCGCTCTGCCGTTTCCCCGTCATACATCCATGACCCACTAATTATTTCTATCCACATCCAAGTGCACTCACTGGATGACAGGAACAGTATACGAAAAAAAATATTAAATTGCAAGTTTCCTCTTGTATTATGTTTCGAATTGTGTTATCCTCTTCTCAGAAGATACGCTATACATCCATCACACAGTAATTGAAAATTTTTTAAAACGAGGTGATCTTAGTGGGCAAGTTTTCTCTTTGTCTGAAGATTCAAATAAACAATGAAAGGAGGTGGTGTTCATGTCCATGCTGATCGAAGTCTGGGGCGACTACGCCTGTTTTTCAAGACCCGAGATGAAAACCGAGCGTGTATCCTATGACATCATGACGCCCTCGGCGGCACGCGGGCTGGTGGAGGCCATTTACTGGCACCCGGGCATGAAGTACCATATCGACCGCATCCACCTGCTCAAGCCGGTGCAGTTTGCCAGCATCCGGCGCAATGAGGTCAAGGCTACCCTGCTGTCCTCGGCGGTGCTCAGTGCAGCCAAGGGCGGCGAGGTGCCCATGCTGTGCACGGCAGAGAACATCCAGCAGCGTGCCGCACTGGTGCTGCAGGATGTGCACTACGTGATCGAATGCCATTTTACCATGACCGAAAAAGCCGCACCCGGCGATAATCCGGGCAAATTTCAGGATATTTTGCGGCGGCGGCTTGCCAAGGGGCAGTGCTATCACCAGCCCTGCTTTGGCTGCCGGGAGTTTCCGGCAAACTTCCGGGAATGGCACGGCAGGGCCGAGGACATCCCCGCACTGCCGCTCACGCAGGATCTGGGCTTTATGCTGTACGATCTGGACTACTCCGACCCGGAAAATATCCGCTCCCAGTTCTTCCGGGCAAAGCTGGAAAACGGCGTGCTGGACTGCCGGGATGTGGAGGTGTTTGCATGATCTTACAGGCACTTACTGCCTATTACGAGCAGCTTGTCCGGCAGGGCAAGCTTTCTGCCCCCGGCTGGGATGACAGCTTTAAGGTGAGCTATGAGCTGCGGTTGAATGACGCCGGGCAGCTGCTCAGGGTCGTTCCCCTTCTCACCGAAAAGACTGTGGGCAAAAAGACAGTCCTTGCCCCGCGTGCAATGCGCGTACCGGCGCATGAAAAGCGTTCCTCCGGCATTGCCGCCAACTTTTTGTGCGACAACTCTACCTATTTGCTGGGCGCAGACGAAAAAGGCAAGCCGGAGCGCTCTGCGGATTGCTTCAAGGCCTGTGCCAAATTGCATCACACCATTCTGGACGGCGTAGACAGCCCCGCAGCCCGGGCGCTCCTTGCTTATTTTGACAGCTGGGATCCGGCGCAGGCTGCCGCGCATCCCCTATTGGCTGAGCAGTGGAAGGAGATCACCGGCAACGCCAACCTGATCTTTGGCTACGAAGCTACCGACCACAGTCACAGCTTTGTCAACGACGACCCTGCCATTCAGAACGCTTGGCAGACGCACTACAACGACCGCTCTGCTGATTCGGACATGGGACAATGCCTGATTACCGGCAAGTATGCCCCCATCGAGCGCACCCATCCCAATATCAGCGGTGTACCCGGGGCGCAAAGCTCCGGCGCAGCACTGGTATCCTTCAACGCACCGGCCTTCTGCTCCTACGGCCACGAGCAGGGCGATAATGCCCCTGTCAGCAAGTACGCCGCCTTTGCCTATACCACTGCACTGAATTATCTCTTGGCTGACCGTAAAAATCATTGTCGCATTCTAGGTAGTGGCAGTAGCTCCACCGCCATGGTCTTCTGGGCCGAAAATGCAGAACCAGCTTATTCCGATGCTTTTTCTATGTTTTTTTCCAGTGACTTGAGCGGCGAACTCGCTGCAATAATGAAAAAGTTAGCGCTTGGACAACATGTACATTTTAACGGTATCGAGTTACAGCCCGATGAGCATTTCTGTATTCTGGGTCTTTCACCAAACGCAGCACGGCTATCTGTTCGTTTTTTCATGCGGGATACCTTTGGAGCATTTGCCAAGAATCTCCAGCGTTTTTTAGATGAGACTGCAATCGCCCGACCAGACCTCGACATACGCGAATATCTATCTGTCTGGTCTGTTGCTCTGACTACAGTACGCACCGTCAAAGGCAGTACGCCGCCTGACCCGTCGCCGCAGCTGGCAGGCGACCTGCTGCGCGCCGTGCTGACCGGCGGGCGTTACCCCGCCACCCTATTGAACGGTGTGACCCTGCGTATCCGTGCCGAGCAGGCAGTGACCCGCGGCCGGGCTGCCGTGATCAAAGCGTATTACCTGCGTAATTATCCTACCGAACTGAACAAGGAGGTCTATACTGTGAGCCTGAATGAAACCACCAATGTCCCCTATCTTCTGGGACGGCTGTTCTCTGTGCTGGAGGCTGTGCAAAAAGCTGCCAACCCCGGCATCAACACTACCATCAAGGACCGGTATTTCAACGCCGCCTGCGCCACGCCGGGTATGTCCTTCCCCACCCTGCTGCGGCTGAGCCAGAAGCATCTGCGCAAGCTGAATGACGGTCTTGCCACCCACTACGATAAGCAGATCACCGAACTGATGGCACAGCTGCCGGAGAGCGGTTTCCCTGCCCGGCTCAGTCTGCCGGATCAGGGTAAATTCACCATCGGCTACTATCACCAGACCCAGAAACGTTACGTCAAAAAGAACGAGGAGGAATAAAAAATGTCTGCACCTATCAAGAACCGCTACGATTTCGTCATTCTGTTCGATGTAGAGAACGGCAATCCCAACGGCGACCCCGATGCCGGTAATATGCCCCGCATCGACCCCGAGACCGGCTACGGTCTGGTAACCGATGTCTGCCTGAAGCGCAAGATCCGCAACTATGTGGAGACGCTGAAGGAGGACGCCCCCGATGCCGACAATTACCGCATCTATGTCAAGGAGGGCGTCCCCCTGAACCGCAGCGATGCCGAGGCGCTGGAGCACAACGGTCTGACCCCCAAGGACGACCTGAAAAAAGCCAAGAAAAGCGACCCGGATATCGACCGCAAGCTGCGGGATTATATGTGCGAACATTTCTACGATATCCGCACCTTCGGTGCCGTGATGACCACCTTTGTCAAGGGTGCGCTGAACTGCGGCCAGGTGCGCGGGCCGGTGCAGCTGAGCTTTGCCCGCTCTGTTGACCCTATCGTGCCGCAGGAGGTGACCATTACCCGCGTAGCCATTACCACCGAGGCAGATGCTGAAAAGAAGAACAGTGAAATGGGCAACAAGCATATCGTGCCCTATGGCCTGTACCGTGCCGAGGGTTACGTTTCTGCCAATCTTGCTCGCAAGACCACCGGCTTCTCGGAAGAGGACTTGCAGCTGCTGTGGCAGGCTATCCTGAATATGTTCGAGAACGACCACAGTGCTGCACGCGGCAAGATGGCCGTGCGGGAGCTGATCGTGTTCAAGCACGATTCCGAGCTGGGCAATGCGCCCGCCTATAAGCTGTTCGATGCCGTTACCGTGGCGCACAAGGCCGAGGTGGTCGCGCCCCGCAGCTATCATGACTACACCGTTACGGTGGCCGACACCCTACCGGAGGGTGTACACTGCGAGAGGTTTCACTGATGGACGCGCCGGATGACTACCTGCAAATGTCCGGCATCCAGCATTTTGCCTTCTGCCGCCGCCAGTGGGCACTGATCCATCTGGAGCAGCAATGGGCAGAAAATCTGCGTACCACCGAAGGACAGCTGAACCATACCCGCTGCCACGATGACACCCGCACCGAGCGCCGGGGCGATTTGCTGATCACTCGGGGAATGCGGGTGGCCAGTCACCGGCTGCGGATGTCCGGCAACTGTGACGTGGTGGAGTTCCGGGCTTGTGCGGATGGCATCCCGCTGCAAAGCACCCCCGGGCGCTGGCAGCCCTACCCGGTGGAGTACAAGCACGGCCACGCAAAGGGTTGCCCTCCTCGCGGAGGGCGTGGATAGAAATACTGTGCGCAATGTCGAGGGTGTAGACCTTGCTGGTTGCCCTCCTCGCGGAGGGCGTGGATAGAAATTTCGCACCCCAAGTATACCACAGACAAGGGGTTTTTGTTGCCCTCCTCGCGGAGGGCGTGGATAGAAATGCTGCCCCCTTAGCCTTTGATCTCACACACGTCGGGTTGCCCTCCTCGCGGAGGGCGTGGATAGAAATTGCCGATCTTCACGTTCGGTTTGATCCTGCGCTTGTTGCCCTCCTCGCGGAGGGCGTGGATAGAAATAGAGGTGGTTCCTTCATGTTCCGGCTCGTCATCCGTTGCCCTCCTCGCGGAGGGCGTGGATAGAAATTTTTGCGCCTGCTCCATAGCTTTTTTTGGTGCAGTGTTGCCCTCCTCGCGGAGGGCGTGGATAGAAATAACCCTTCCGTGGGCCGATTTTGCTAGGCCACACCGTTGCCCTCCTCGCGGAGGGCGTGGATAGAAATCAGATTTTGGTAACTCGGCAAAGTTGTTGACAACTGTCGCCCTCCTCGCGGAGGGCGTGGATAGAAATAACCCCCCGCAAGGGGGGTTTTCCCGCATCACGCCGTCGCCCTCCTCGCGGAGGGCGTGGATAGAAATCGACAGCCCCGCCAGTGGCGG
>ULXP01071224.1_pt1 | contig 21110 bp, 18 predicted proteins | sample 1961351 | NCBI WGS metagenome assembly ULXP01 (sample SAMEA4835840, study PRJEB28245) | human gut metagenome | biome: gut microbiome; material: fecal sample | place: Denmark | collected 2008 | reverse complement strand
CTGTTTCTTTCTCGCTTGCTGCTTCGCTCTCAGCCTCTGTTGTTACTTCTGCAACAGCAGCAGCTTCGGTGGTTTCTTCTGTTGCTACCGTGGCAGCTGTCTCAGTGCCAGATACCTGTGCAGCCATTACGCCAACAGAAGATCCATCCCCCAATGTCAACGTAAGTGCCATTGCAAATGCGGCCATACGTTTCCATCCCATGAGTTTCTTTCTTTTCATGATTTACTCTCCTTCATCGTACGATTTACATGTTTTTCCATGTATGAGTTCATTCTACTCTTTACGAGTCAGCAAGTCAATTCTACTCCCCCTAAACTTTTTACAATTTTTTAATATTTTATCACAAATTTTTTATATATTTTTTCTTTTCCCATCACATTATCGTCAGATTTTCATCACATTTGCTATTATTTGTGTATTGGCATATGACAAAAAAAGAAGCCTACATGCCTTTTGTTGACATATAAGCCTCTTTTTCGTTTACTTTTTCATTCTTAGCACTTTGTAACTTTCACGTCCACCGGATGATCACCGAGTTCTACGCTTAAGCTTAATTTGCCGCCAAGATTCGTTTTCATCTTTCCTGCATCTGCGCCATCGATCGTGATGTCGTACTCTGCCTCGTCCTCAAGCTCTACTGTGATCTGTGCATCTTCCGGTCCCTCTACCTGAAATGTCAGGCCTGTATCTGTTGCATTCAGATTCATGACAGCCGTTCCCGGAACAGATTCATATACGAACATACCATTGCGCTCTAACTTGGTAATTTCGGAAAATGTCTTCACTTTGTAGATATCTCCCTGATGTTCGAAATTATCAAGTTTCGCCTTCGCACCTAATGTGTAGTCCCCAAAACTGATCGTTCCATCTGCTTCTGAACGAATTAATTCGCTGATCGTTGCCATTTTTTCCTCCTGTGATAAAGTGATTTTCTCTTTATCGTAAAATTTTGTGCCCTTATTATATAATATCCCCGTCGCGATTTCCAGTGGTTTCCCGGATATTTCAGTAAAATTTTATTTTGTTTCAAACACGATTTTTTCTTTGTGGACTGTCACCGTCACTTCCGTATCTTTTTTCACTTTGCCGGACAGAATTTCTTCTGCAAGTTCATCCTCGATATCGTTCTGGATCTGGCGGCGCAGCGGTCTTGCACCGTATTTTGGATCATATGCCTTATCGACAATATACTTTTTGACACTGTCACGCACGGTAAGATGGATTCCCATCTGTTTTTCGCAGCGGTTGGTAAGTTCTTTTAACATCAGAGCAACAATCTGCTTCATGTCGTCTTTGTTTAAAGATCTGAATACGATCGTCTCGTCGATACGGTTTAAGAACTCCGGTTTAAAAATACGGCGCACTTCTTCCATGACACTGTTTTTCATACGGTCATAATTCTGTTTTTCATCATCCGAAACTGCAAATCCAAGCTTTTTCGGCTCAACGATTGCCTGCGCTCCGGCATTGGATGTCATAATAATGATCGTATTTTTAAAATCGACTTTCCGTCCCTGTGAATCTGTAATATGTCCGTCATCAAGCACCTGAAGCAAAATGTTAAACACATCCGGATGTGCCTTTTCGATCTCATCAAACAGAATCACGGAATATGGATTTCTGCGCACTTTTTCGCTGAGCTGTCCGCCATCCTCATGTCCTACATATCCTGGCGGTGAACCGATCATCTTTGATACGCTGTGTTTCTCCATATATTCCGACATATCCACCCGGATCATCGACTGTTCGCTGCCAAACACTGCCTCCGCAAGTGCCTTTGAAATCTCTGTTTTTCCAACACCGGTCGGTCCTAAGAACAGGAAGGAACCAATCGGACGTTTTGGATCTTTTAACCCGACACGACCTCTGCGCACAGCTTTTGCAACTGCGCTCACCGCATCTTCCTGTCCAATGACACGTTTGTGCAGGGTAGCCTCTAATTTTCTTAAACGGGCTGCTTCTCCCTCGGCAATTTTTCTCACCGGGATTTTCGTCCATCCGGATACCACATCCGCAATATCATCTTCTGTCACTTTTAACTTCTTGCTGCGGCTGTCTTTCTTTGTCTTTGCCTGTATTTTGGCAAGCTGCTCTTCACATTCTTCTTTTTCGTTTTTCTTTTGCTTTGCACCTTCCACATCACCGTCATGCAGGAAAACCAGCATTTCTTCTTCCAACCGATTGATGTGGTGCCTTAATTCCACGACTTCTTCCGGCTTTCCGCCCGCACGCAGACGTACCTTTGCGGCTGCCTCATCCATCAGGTCGATTGCCTTATCCGGCAGGAAGCGGTCATTGATGTAACGCGCAGACAGGCGTACTGCTGCGGAGACCGCCTCATCTGTAATTTTTACTTGGTGATGCCTCTCATACTGTTCCCGCAGTCCCTCTAAGATCTGCACTGCCTCTTCTTCTGTCGGCTCCTCTACCGTAACCGGCTGGAATCTTCGTTCCAGTGCTGCATCTTTTTCAATATATTTACGGTATTCCTCAATAGTCGTTGCACCGATCATCTGAAGCTCCCCGCGCGCAAGTGCAGGTTTTAATATATTCGAAGCGTCAATCGCGCCTTCCGCTCCGCCTGCTCCGATAATCGTATGCAGTTCATCGATAAAAAGCAGAATATTTCCGGCTGCCCTTACCTCCTGAAGCACTTTTTTGATGCGCTCTTCAAACTCTCCACGGTACTTTGAACCTGCCACGATCCCGGACATATCCAAAGACACCACTCTCTTTTCTGCAACAGTATCCGGAACCATTCCGGTTATGATGCGCTCTGCAATTCCCTCAACGATTGCTGTCTTTCCAACCCCCGGTTCACCGATCAGGCATGGATTATTCTTGGTTCTTCTGCTTAAGATCTGTATCACACGATCGATCTCATCCTGTCTGCCGACTAACGGATCTAATGCTCCCTCCGCAGCTAACGCAGTCAGATCTCTGGAATATTGATTTAATATTGGCGTATCCGATGCTGCTTTCTTTACCGGTCTGCCATTCATAAAATCTTCTTTGTACAGGCTTGCATCCTCTCCCATCGCGATCAGAATATCCACATACATTTTCTGGATATTGACCGCTAATGTATTCAAAAGACGGGATGCCACGCACTCTGTCTCTTTCATCATTGCGATCAGGATATGCTCGGTTCCGATCTCCTCGGAGTGAAAACGGGATGCCTCCCTTGCTGCTCCCTCTAACACCTGCAGTGCCCGCGGTGAATACTCTTTCGCCTCTACTGTCAGCACTTGTGCGTCCGGTGCGATGAGTTCCTCGATCAGCTGCATAACTTTGTCAAGTTCCACACCATTTTCATTTAATACCTGCGCAGCTACACCTGTTCCTTCTTTTAGCAGTCCGATCAGGATGTGCTCCGTTCCAATATAGTGATGATGCAGTGATTTCGACATTTTTCCAGCTAAATCAATTGCTTTTTTTGCCTTTGTTGTATATCGTATCTGCATAGTCTCTCCATTCTGTTTCTATATTATAAATCATTTAAATCGATGATCTCTAAATCATCATCTTCCTCTTCTTCTCTCGGAATATGTTTTCTTTCCGGTCTTTGTTTCTCTTCCGGTTTCTGTTTCTTCTCCGGCTTTTGTTTCTCTTCCGGTCTTTGTTTCTTCTCCGGTCTCTGTTTCTTCTCCGGTCTTTGTTCTTCTTCCGGTTTCTTTCTCTCTACCGGTGAAAATTCTTCTTCATCATCCCAGTCCTCATCATCAAGATCATCGGACATACCATGTCCAAACAATCCGGCACGCACTTTATGAATTTTAGAAACACCGATCTCATTTTCGGTCTCATCCTCTTCCGTCTCATCCTCTTCCGTTTCTTCTATCTTTTCTGCATCCCTGGATTTTCTGTGGAAGAATCCTTTTCGCTCAGGTTCGATATTCTCTTCTTCCTCCGGGTTTTCTTCCTCCAGATCTTCTTCTATTACGTCAGGATTTTCTTCTATTACATGATCGTCTTCTTCCATACCGGCTGTATCTTCCGATTCCGCATTTCTTCTCTTTTTTGCAGACTCCCAGTCCCAGTCATCATCTTCTTCATCCCAATCATCCGTTCTACGTCCTCTCAGTAAAAGATTGACAATGATAACGACAAGTACTGCAATCACAAATGCCATAATACCCATCATATTTCTGGAAAAAGATTTTTCTTTTGTATACTGTTCTGAAAGGTCATTGTATTGCTGCTGAAGATATTCCATATTAGAGGTATCCTCATCATCTCCTGCATCCGCCTCGGCGCTCTGATCTGTCGTTCCATCCACCGGCTGATCTGTGACCTGTCCATCTGCTGCATCGGCAGGCTGATCTGTGTTCTGTCCATCTGCTGTGTCCGCCGGCTGGTCTGTGTTCTGTCCGTCCGTTCCATCGGCCGGCTGGTCTGCTGTCCCGTCTGCCGGTTGTTCTGCCGCATCGTCTGCTGCCTGTCCATCTTCTCTGGTCAGGGTGATCGTATACTGGGCAAGTGCACCGTTTTGTGCCTTTACGACTACTTTTATCTTGTTTGTTCCCACCTGCAGATTGTCATTTCCGGTGATTGATTCCACCGATGCAAATTCATTGACCGGTGTTGCCGTCACTGTAACACTTGTGACATCATTTGGTACGGTAGCTGTATATTGTACTGTCTTTCCTGTAAAATCCGGGGATAATGTTCCCGCAGAAAGTGATAATACTTCGAGCGAATTATCCGCAGAAAGTGTTGTCTGTGCAGCAGCCACCTGAATTTCAGCGGCTTTTATGACTGTCACAGGTTCTGCCACAAGGCATCCCATACAGAAAAGTGCAGCGATCATTCCTATTTTTTTCTTCATTTGCTTCACACTCCCTTTATTACCATCATCACTATGGAATTATATGAGATATTCGAAAAAGCGTCAACCTTAAACTCCCTCATTATCAAATTCCGGGATAAAACTCTCCTCCGCCGTCTCCCCCTCCTGGATAAAACCGTTTTCAATCCCTATATCCACTGCAAAGTCTACCACATCATCATATTCCCGTTCCGTGATTTTCCGATTCAGTTCCGGATATTTTTCCACATTGGAAAGTGGTGTGAACTGATGCATGATACTGATATATATTTGATTTCCATAGGTTTCATGCAGATATTGTAAAACTGCTTTGGAATCTTTGGTACACCCCGGCAAAATCAGATGGCGCACGATCGTTCCACGTTTCATTAAGGAATCTTCCCCATTTTCAAAGACTGCCGCTCCTGTCTGGCGCACCATTTCCTCTATCGCCTTCTTTGCCACAGAAGGATAATCCGGCGCATGCGAATATTTTGCGCTTAAAGCGGCATTCCAATACTTAAAATCCGGAAGATAGATATCCACAATTCCTTCTAAAGAGCAGATCGTATCCACATTTTCATAGCTGCTCGTGTTATAAACAATCGGTATCTTTAAATTCTGGTTTCTTGCAAGTTCCACTGCCTTTATGATCTGTGGCACAAACTGTCCCGGTGTCACAAGATTAATATTATTCGCACCCTTTTCCTGGAGTTCTAAAAAAATTTCACCAAGGCGTTCCGTGCTTATCACTTTTCCTGCCGTGCCGTTTGCAATATTTTCATTCTGGCAGAACACGCAGTGCAGTGCACAACCGGAAAAAAAGACTGCCCCGGAACCCTTTTCCCCGGAAATACAGGGTTCTTCCCAGAAATGAAGCGCCGCACGCGCCACCTTGATCTCCTCTGTCTGTCCACACACGCCCCGCTCGCCGGATTTCCGGTCCACCGTGCACATTCTAGGACACAATGTACATATTTTCATGATATACCATCACTCTTTCTATTTAATTTAATGATTGCGCAACCGTGCCTTTTTTTGTATGATAGACATTGCAAAAAGAAGATCAAACACAAAGGAGTTTTCTTATGAGTCCAAAAAACTGTATGGTAGCACAGTCAGGCGGCCCTACTGTTGCGATCAACGCCAGCCTTGCCGGTGTGATCGACGGTGTAATGCGTTCTGACATGTATGACACGGTTTATGGTTCCTTAAACGGGATCACAGGTATTTTAAACAATGATCTGATGAATCTTTCTGAATTAATGCAGCAGAACCCGGAATATCTCGACCGCTTAAAAGTCACTCCGGCAATGTATCTTGGCTCCTGCCGTTACAAACTGCCAAATTATTTAGATGATGATTCTTCCTACGTATTCATTTTCAAACAATTTGAAACTTACCATATTGATGCATTCTTTTATATCGGCGGCAATGATTCCATGGACACCGTTTTAAAGCTTTCCGAATATGGCAAAAAAATCGGCAGTCCGGTGCGTATCATCGGTATTCCAAAGACCATCGACAATGATCTCTGCGAGACAGACCACACACCAGGATTTGGTTCTGCCGCAAAATATATCGCATCTTCTCTTTTAGAGATCGCACATGACACATTTATCTATGCAGTCAAGAGCGTGACGATCGTGGAAATCATGGGACGCGATGCCGGATGGCTGACTGCCGCTTCTGCACTCGCAAGAAACGGTTATAATACCGCACCACACCTGATCTATCTCCCGGAAGTTCCATTTGATAAAGAGGACTTTTTACTGGATGTAAAACGTATGCTTTTTGAGCGCAACAACGTGATTGTTGCCGTATCCGAGGGTATCCGCGATGCTTCCGGCAACTATATCAGTGCTTCCGAAAGTTCGGTCGACACCTTTGGTCACAGCCAGCTTAGCGGAGCCGGAAAAACACTTGAATTCCTAGTCAAGGAAAAATTAGGCGTCAAAGTACGTTCCGTGGAAGTCAACGTATTGCAGCGCTGCGCTGCACATCTTGCTTCTAAGACCGATCTTGATGAGGCATTTTCGCTCGGTCAGAAAGCCGTCGCGCTCTCCGAGGAAGGTGTTACCGCTTCCATGGTAACCATGCGCCGTATCTCCGATGCTCCGTACGAGATCGCATATGAGCATGCTGAGATCCGCCACATTGCAAACGAGGCAAAATCAATTCCGAGAGAATGGATCAACGATGCCGGCAACGACGTCACACAGCCGCTCATCGATTATCTTGCTCCACTCATACTCGGTGAGGTTCCGGTAAAATACGAAAACGGCATTCCAGTCTATATGGATGTCAGTCATTTAGCAAAACATCAATAAATTTACCAATCTCAACCCACGCTCTTTTAGATTCCGGCAGCATTTTTGCTGCCATCTGAAAGATGTGGAACATCCCTTCATAAATACTGATCCTTACTTTTCCCCCCTGTTCCCTGGCTTTTGCAGCCACATCCACAGAATCCGAGAGCAGCATCTCATAGGAACCGACCTGTATCAGCATCGGCGGAAATCCCCTGAAATCTCCATACAAAGGCGAAATATAAGCATTATACGGATCGTTATCCCCGATATAATCTTTATTATAGATCAGGCTGTCCCTTGTTTTTCCAAACAGAGGATCTCTCTCATAGTTTGTCTCATAAGACTCTCCGCGCGCTGCAAGATCCGTCCAGGGCGACATAGCTATGATTCCACACGGAAGTTGTTTTCCATGGTCTTTTAAATAATGGCAAAGTGCCATCGCAAGACCGCCTCCTGCAGAATCTCCTGCGACAATAATCTGCTCGGAAAACCATCCCTGTTCCAACAGATAACAGTATGCAGCATAGGCATCTTCTAAAGCCGCCGGATACGGATGTTCCGGTGCCACACGATAATCAGGTGTCAACACACTCATTCCATGGCTGACTTCACAGTAAAGTCCGGCAAACATGCGGTATGCATTTCGCATTGCTCCAACATAGCCGCCCCCATGAAGCTGTAGAATTACTTTTTCCGTATTTGGATTTTCTTTTGCCTGCAAATACTCCATGTTGAAATTATCCATCGGGATCACATCTAACGAGAAACAGTCCGGACACTTCCACTGCGGCTCCGAATCTCCGATCTTTTTCCTCAGTTCTCCGTTTTTTATCTTTTTTCCAATCAGGTGATCATTTGTCACATGGGCGATCAGATCCCTCATGACTCGTCCCCTGATGCTTGCTTCGCTCTCTCTCATCCGATTGCTCCTGTTCTTTCTATCTTAAATGTATATCAGCGGACATGAAATCTCCGTTTCAGCTCCACTCTCGCCCTGCGGTCACCGATGATCAGCGTTCCGAGGAATAAAAACAGTGAAAACGCAAATGCGATCAGCGCAAAAAGCTGTGCTGTCACAATACCGGTAAAAATCAGGATGACCGGCACAATGCTGCATAAGATCATAAAAATCTGCCACATCATATAGCTCTGCCAGTTTCTGCGGTTCACGATCATACAAATAATAATACCGACATCGACTAAAATGATTGCCGATGGAAGTGCATAGTTGACTGACCAGCCGCGGAAACCGACCAGAAAATCAATCGCAATCACGATCAGTATCGCCATCAGTGTAAGTACTGTGATTTTAGCACGATATCCTGTTTTGCCAAGGATTGCAAAACGTATCAGCATATATCCGTAAAAAAATCCAAGTCCTGTGATCGCACTCCATGCGATCTTCGACTCTGTGACCACATTGATGTAAATGAGCAGCACCTCAACTAAAAGCGCACAAAACAGGTAAATTTTACTGATCAATGTCATCTTCCTGGTGTGGATTCTCACATCCGGGTACATATTCTCCACTTCACCTGTATACTCTAACACCGATCCGCAGAGCGGACAGCGCTCTGTCTCATCTAATATCTCCACGTTACAATTTCTGCATTTACTCATAATTTACTCCATTACTCTTTATTTCTACTGCAATCCCATCCGAAGCAATTTTCCGGAAAAATCCACGCTGCACGGAAGCATCCACCAGATCATAGCTGAAACTAAACACAAGTGTGTCCCCATAAGAACAGATCGTTCCCTTCAAATGCTGCCCCTTTGACATGGCAAGAAATGCCTGAAACATTTCCACATAAGGGCAGTACTCTTCTGCCACAGAAATATTGCCGATATTTGTGATCGTTGCAGTATTGGCAAGTGCAGAGGTCGTATATACATACTTCATTGCCAGATTTTTCAGAAACAGAGGCACAACTCTTGCTATCAGCAGCTTCTCATTCGAAACATTATAGGAAAACAGCTTTTCAAGATTTTCCCTGTTGATCTGTTTCCGCAGGCTTTCCTTCACAATCTCAAGCACCTCGGCAAATGTATAGGTTTCTTTTGTCGGATGAAATTCTGCAGAAACCATGACAAAAAAGTTTTTCGTAGTGATGGAATTAAAATACGGACGCAGATTTACCGGCACCGCCACACGGATCGGACACTTTGACGGCATGCCATGCAGGCATTCCGTATAAACGCTCCAGATATACACCCCCACCAGATATTCATTGATACTGGCTCCCATCTCGTGGCATACTTTTTTTAACTCCGGTATCTTCATATAACCGTGCATCACACCAAATTCACCCGGTCTTAACTTTTCCCCACGGATCAGATATGCCTTTTTCGTCTGGTATCCTTTCGCGGAACTTTTTTTGTAATTTTTTAAAAAACTGTCTTCCCGGTTCAAGGACGTATCAACGCTTAACGAATCCCCTAATTTTTCCTGAAGATCTTTGTGCGCTAAGCGCAGATACTGGTAAGTCAGTTCTTTTAAGAAATTAATTCCTCCCATTCCATCTGTCAAAACATGGAATACTTCCAAATTAATCCGACATTTATAATAAGTCACACGAAACATATAACTGCGGTTTTTATTCTGTTGGATATATCTGCACGGAAAATTGTTCTCCATACGGACTTTCGGCGCTGCCTTGCCATTTTCCTCAAAATAATACCAGAACACGCCCTGCCTCAACCTTAAGTTAAAACCGTCAAATTTCGGCAATACCATATCCAATGCTTTCTGCAGTAATTCCGGATTGATTTCTTCTTTCAGTGTAACACTGATCCTGTATACATTGCTCATGCTCTCTCCGGCAATGACCGGAAAAAGGTGTGCTGTATTATCAAGTCTGTCCCAACGGATATCTCGATTTGCCGGAACTCCTTTACTCTGTTTTTTCATATATTCCTCGTTTCTGCATATTCTACAGGCAGTTTAAGCTCGCAAAACATACAATCTATTGTATGCAATTATAAAATAACCTGACATAAAATACAAGTTATGGCATATTGAAATCACCTGATAAATTCGCATAAATCTCATTAAAATTTTTTTATTATTTTCTTAATTTATGATTGTATAAAATTTCTCTTCATATTATAATGTTTTCGTTATAAGTATAAAATATTTATAAAACAAGGAGGATTCACTTATGAAAATTTTCAAACGAACAGTGAGCTTATTTTTAGCTTTCTGTCTCTGCGCCGGAATGTTTTTACTGCAGCCACAGTCAACAGTATCCGCTGCAGTCCGCAACAAAGAAACCACTACTGCAGTCCGCATGAACAGTAACTCTTTTGACAGTTCTGCAATCTATATCAATCTGCCAAAAGCCCAGGTATGTTATGTCCAAAACATCAACACCGGCAGCAAAAATCTGATTGCAAAAAATACCCATTATTATACTACGAGTTCGGATGATACTTATACAGATACCTATGCATCCATCGGTCTTTATGCAAAGAAAACCGGTAAATACACAGTAACTTATGACATCTGTGACAAAGCAGGCAACAAACTTTCTTCCGGTGCAGTAACGGTATATGTAAAAAATGACCTGCCAGTCAAGTCTGTCAAATTTGCAGGCAAAGAATTTAACTATGGTCTTACGAACAAAAAATCCGGCAAATTATCTGTCAAAATGAACAAAGGTTACACGCTGAAAAAAATCACTGTCACCACTTACAATAAGGCCGGTAAAGAAGTTGTAAAAACAATGAAAAACAACAGCACCTTAAAGCTTGGCGAATACGCATATATATATGATAATTCATATTCCAGCGGCAGAAGCTATTCTACCTCACTTGCTGCACGCACCAAGATCACTATTACTTATATCGACAAATATACCAAGCAGGAATGTGAGACTATTTATTCACTTTCCCGTCTTGCAAAATAATCCAACAGGAGGATATCTGATATGAAATTATTTAAGCAAATTACTTGCGCCGTTCTTACACTTTGCCTGTGCGCCGGATTATTACTGATCCCTTCTGCGCCGGTATCTGCTGCAACAGGTCCAAGCGCCCCAAAGGCTGTAGATGTTTCTTATTATAAAAACTATCCGATGGTCAACGATTCTGCTATCTCCGTACAGCTCGGTACAAACGGAAAAAGCATCAAAAATGTCAAAACATCAAGTAAAAACCTGAAAGCCAAAGTAACAAGACTTTCACTTTCCAGTTCCAATAATTCCGGATACGTCGGTGTCTATGCCAAGAAAACCGGTAAATACACAGTATCTTTTGATGTATATAATGCACAGAATAAAAAGATTAAAAAATTTACTGTCAAAGTCAATGTAACCGATCCGACATTCTCTAACAATAGTCCTTTTAAGAGTGTAACTTTTGACAACAAAGAATATGATTACGCAAAGGCAGTCTACAATAAAAATTCTGTCAAAGTCAATGTCAAAATGAACAAGGGTTATAAATTAAAGAAGATCGAATACTCTACTTACAGCAAGCCAGTTGCAAAAACAAATTCTTCCTATTCAACCACTTATTCAAACTCCGAGATAACAAAATCTGTAAAAAATGGAAAGAGTATCCAGTTAGGACATTATGGATACTATTACGGACATGACTACTCTTACGCATATGGTACTTACTCTTATGAGTCATACAGCCGTGATGGTGATATTATGGCACCGACAACCGTGACCATCACATATCTCGATAAAAATAAAAATACGCTTTCTACCACATATATGCTGTATCGTCTTGCAGATGATGTAAAATAACAGAATTTATCATGAATAAAAATGAGGAATCCATCTGAATGGACTCCTCATTTTTTATTCATATAAAGCTGTATTCTCTTATCTCTCCAACGGATATTTCTCTGTCAGTGATTTTACAATGGCACGTGCTTTGTCTGCGGCCGGCTCACCTTCTTTGATCATCATAGCGATTGCTTCTGCAATCTGATCCATATCCTCTGTATTAAGGCCACGGGAGGTAACCGCAGGTGTTCCGAGACGTACACCGCTTGTTACAAACGGAGACTTCGGATCATTCGGGATCGTGTTCTTGTTGCAGGTAATGTTGACTGAATCAAGAAGCTTCTCCACTGCCTTTCCTGTCTGATCATAGTTTGTCAGGTCAACCAACATCAGGTGATTATCTGTACCACCGGATACAATCTTGATATCACGGCTCAAGAGTCCTTTGCAGAGTGCCTGTGCATTATCAATGATATTCTGCTGATATACTTTAAACTCCGGCTGAAGTGCTTCTTTAAAGCAGACTGCTTTCGCTGCGATCACATGCATTAACGGTCCACCCTGGATTCCAGGGAAAATAGCCTTGTTAAAATTATATTTGTCTGCGATCTCCTGGCTCGATAAGATCATGCCTCCACGCGGTCCGCGCAGTGTCTTATGTGTTGTGGTCGTAACAACATGTGCATACGGGAGTGGGCTTGGATGAAGTCCTGCTGCAACAAGTCCTGCGATATGTGCCATATCTACCATCAGAACTGCCCCGCATGCATCTGCGATTTCACGGAATCTCTTAAAATCGATCGTTCTCGCGTATGCACTCGCGCCTGCAATGATCATCTTTGGCTTGCATTCCATCGCAATCTCTTCTACTTTATCATAATCGATGAATCCCTCATCATTGACACCGTAAGGTACAATGTGGAAATATGTACCGGAAAAGTTCACAGGACTTCCATGTGTTAAATGTCCGCCGTGATCTAAGTTCATTCCCATGACTGTGTCCCCCGGCTTTAAGATAGCAAACTGAACCGCCATATTTGCCTGTGCACCGGAATGCGGCTGTACATTCGCATACTCACATCCAAACAGCTCTTTCGCACGCTCTCTTGCAAGCTCCTCTACCACATCCACACATTCACATCCGCCGTAATATCTTTTACCCGGATAACCTTCTGCATATTTATTCGTAAGAACGCTGCCCATCGCTGACATCACTGCTTTGCTCACCCAGTTCTCAGATGCAATGAGCTCAATGTGGCTGTTCTGACGCTCAAATTCATCGGTAATGGCATTTGCCACTTCCATGTCAACTGCCTGAATATCTTCCAGTGTATACATAATTCGTAATTCTCCCTTCTTCTGCCGCCGATCAATGTGTCTTTCCACGAAAAACACTTGTCTTTTAGCTATGTTTATCATTATATATGACTTCCCTTTTTTTGGCAATTCCAAATGCCAGAATAGTTATATCAAATAATTATAAATGATATAAGCCCTGACGATAAAGCCAGATGGCACCTGCGATCTGTAAAATCAGGATCAGCGGCATTCCAATGACAAAGTACCAGTGTCTCGTCTTGTGGTGGAATACATACATGCCCGCCCAGGTTCCAATACTTCCGCCTAATATACTGACTAAAAAAAGCATTCTCTCTGAAATCCGCCACCGGTGCATTTTCGCCCTTCTTTTATCATCTCCCATGATAAGGAAACCAACCAGATTTAAAAATATCAGATAAGCTGTGATCGTATCCATTTTCTCTCCTTAAAAAAATCCCGGCATATAACTGCCGGGACTTTCACTTTTATGTAACAGATTTTATTCTGTTATCTTCTTTTTACCTACATGGATTTTCATCACATACCACAACTCGGTTGCGATACAGATGGATGAGTAAGCACCGCAGATCAGACCTGCCATAAGTGGCAGCGCAAATTCACGAATACTAACTACACCAAGAAGGAACAGCATAAATACCATGATAAATGTTGTTATAGATGTATTGATGCTTCGTGATAAGGTCTGTGTCAGGCTTCGGTTTGCCACTTCCATCAGATCTTCCCGTGTCTGTTTTCCATGCTTTGCTGCAAGGTTCTCACGAATACGGTCAAAGATAACAATCGTATCGTTGACGGAGTAACCGATAATCGTCAGCATACATGCGATAAACGTATTACCTACAGAAATACGCATCAGGGCATATACCGTAAGTACAACCAGTACGTCATGGATCAAGGCGATGATTGCACTTGCACCGAAACGGATATCTTTAAAACGGAACCAGATATAGATCAACATACAGATCGTTGAAATAATAACCGCTTTAAATGCATCCGCACGCATCTCACCGCTGACGGTAGAACTGATACTCTGGAATGTGATCGTGGATTCGTCTACATCAAAACTTTCAGCCAGCTTATTATTCAGATCATCACGCTCCTCTTTGGACAATGTACGCGTCTTAATCGTAATCTGAGTTGTTCCTTCTACTTTATTTGCCTGGATATTACTGTCTCCGGTCACTTCTTTTACAACCGGGATAATATCTTTCTCAATATCTTCAATGGTATATTCTTTACCAAAATCAGCAGTGGTGGAAGTTCCTCCCATGAAATCAAGGCCAAAATTCAACGCATTCTGACCAGATGCCTTATGTACTCCCATGCCGATAAATCCGGCAACAATGATTGCAAGAGAAACACCAAAGAATACATATCTCTTCTGCAGGAAATTGATGGTCTTTCTCTCTTTGGCACGTCCGTAGAATTTTTCATCTCTAAGACCTAACCAGTAGAAAGCATAAAGGATCCATCTTGTCACAACAAGTGCAGTAAACATGGAAAGGATGATACCGATCATAAGTGTATATGCAAATCCTTTTACGGTACCGGAACCTAATCCCATAAGGACAACTGCGGCGATCAACGTTGTGATATTACCATCTAAGATTGCAGACATTGCCTTGTGGAAACCGGTCTTCATTGCAGTGATTACGGATTTTCCTGCTGCAATCTCCTCACGGATACGTGCAAAGATGATAACGTTGGCATCCACCGCCATACCGATACTTAAGATAATACCGGCAATACCCGGTAATGTTAATGTGATTTCAAATAAGTATAAGGTTGCAATCACAAGTGCTGTATAAATCGCAAGTGCTAAAGCTGCTGCAACACCCGGAACTGCGTACACAATGATCATGAATACCATGACGATAACAAGTCCGATTGCTGCTGCTTTTAAACTAGAGGAGATTGCCTGACTTCCAAGCTGCGCTCCTACCACACTGGACTCTAACTCTGACAGCTGCAGGGAAAGAGAACCAATACGGATCTGTGTTGCTAAAGTCTGTGCTTCTTCAAAAGTACTCTGACCGGAAATCTGTGCCGTACCTCCGGTAATTGCCTCCTGTACGGTAGGATAACTGATGATCTCTCCATCATATACGATTGGAAGTGCATTTCCAACATTTTCAGAAGTAACTTCCCCGAAAGTTTTAGCACCCTCATCTGTCAGTGTAAGCTGTACAACATACTGCTTATTTCCATACTGATCTGTGGTTGTTGCAGCCTGTGCATTTGCCACCTGGTCACCAGTCATAAATACGGTACCATCTGAAAGCTGGAACTCTAAGGAACCCGGATTACCCAGTTCTTCCAGAATCTTGCTTGCATCTGTAACACCTGGGATCTCAACGGCAATGCGGTCATCTCCCACCTGATATACGGATGCCTCTGTACTGTAACTTTCCACACGCTTCTGGAGTTTGTAGATCGTATCACTCATATCCTCCGCGCTCGGATTTTCATCCATGACCTGATAGGTGATCGATACACCACCGGACAGATCCAGTCCAAGCGGAATACTCATTTCCTCCCCAATACCGGTCGATGAAAGAATAATAGATGCATAATAGGCAAGTCCCGCAAATGCAGCGAGAATCGCAACTAATATGACTGCTGCTTTACTCTTTTTCATTTTCTTTTTCCTTCCTGTTTCTTATTTATTCACAATCGGCTTCGGCAGCCTTAATCATGATCGCACACTCAATACGTTTTTTCTGCAATTCGCATCCAATGTCATATGCCCCACAGATATCACCGCTGAAATTATATGCATTTGCTGCACATCCACCGCTGCAGTAGAATCTTGCGAAACATTTTCTGCATTTTTCTTTTGCATAGACATTACAGCACTTAAATTCATCACGGATCTCTGTATTTTTGATACCTTCATCCACATTGCCAAGTAAAAACTTCTCATTACCGACAAACTGATGACACGGATAAAAGTCTCCCCATGGTGTCACTGCAAGGTACTCCGTTCCCGAACCACAACCGGACAGACGTTTTGCCACACACGGACCACCCTCAAGATCGATCATAAAATGGAAGAAATTGAAGTCATCTCCCTCTTTGTGACGTCTTACCATCTCAGCTGCAAGCTTGTCATATTCCTCAAACAGCTGCGGAAGATCTTCCTCTGTGATCGCATATGGTTCTTTCGGCTCTGCAACTACCGGTTCCACAGAGATCTGTTTGAAGCCAAGGTCTGCAAGATGAAGTACATCTGCTGAAAAATCAGGATTGTAATGTGTGAAGGTTCCACGCACATAATACTTGTCCTGATGTCTGCTCTCTGCAAATTTCTGGAACTTCGGAACGATCAGATCATAGCTTCCTGCGCCTTTACGGAACGGACGCATTTTGTCATGAACTTCTTTTCTTCCGTCAATACTTAAAACCACATTTGCCATCTCTTTGTTGCAGAATTCCATGATCTCGTCATTTAAGAGCACACCGTTTGTTGTCAGTGTAAAACGGAAATTCTTGTCATGAAGTTTCTCCTGCTCTCTTCCGTAGGCAACCAGATCTTTTACGACCTGCCAGTTCATAAGCGGCTCGCCGCCAAAGAAATCCACTTCAAGGTTTCGTCTGTTGCCTGAGTTGGCGATCAGAAAATCCAGTGCCTTCTTTCCAACTTCAAAGGACATCAGCGCCCTTCTTCCATGGTATTCTCCCTCCTCGGCGAAGCAATACTGACATGCCAGATTACAGTCATGTGCAATATGCAGGCAAAGTGCCTTGACAACCGTCGGGCGTTTTTTGAAATCCATGATATAGTTTTCGTAAGTGTCCTTTGTAAAAAGTGACTCCTCATCGATCAATGTCCGGACTTCATCGATTGCTTCCTCCACTTCTTCCCTGCCGTATTTACCGGACAGCGCAGATACGATCTCATCCCTTGCGTACGATTCCGGCTGACTCTGATCTATCATCTCAATGACATCATAGGTCACGTCATCCACCACATGAATCGCTCCGCTGTTTACATCTAAAACAATATCATAGCCGTTGTTCTTATACTGATGAACCACTATAATATTTCCTCTCTTTCTATCTGATTTGGATGCTGTATCTTCTACAAACCGCATCCAATGAGTCTGATTTTGCAGTAAAATCGCTTGAGTTTTCTGCAAATCTGTATATTTTCATTAAATATCACGGCACTTTAATGTTACCGATAAAACGTACAAATGACCGCACGCTACGCGAACGGTCGTTTGCAGATTCCACTTATGTCTGACAATACGACTCCTGTCTCCGCATCATACTGTCATTTTTTATGATGCCATAACGGCATCCGCTGCACGGATTTATTTGTGCTCGCAGCTCTGGTTTCCTACTGTACAGGATGTTTTGCATGCAGACTGGCAGGATGTCTGGCACTCGCCGCAGCCACCTTTTTTGATTGTGTTCTGTAATCTCTTGGTATTTAATGTCTTTACATGTTTCATGATGCTTCTCTCCTTTTTTGTAATTTCCGCACACATGGGATACGCCATTTGCCCGCTCCCCGTAATACTATGTATTTATTCGCTTTCGCGCGGAGCTCTGTTAACTTATACAGTATAACATAACTTTTTTCATATGGGAAGTTTTTTTTATACGTTATCCTTCGGCAATATGATATTAAAGATAATCGCCACAATGGCTGCCGGCACAATGCCGGAACCGCCAAAGATCAGCTGGATTCCCTGCGGCAGATGTGCAAGGATACCGCTGCTGGATCCAATTCCGTAACCGAGCCCTAATGCAACGGAAACGATCGTGATATTGCGCATTGTCATCGGCTCTTTTGTGATGAGCTGGATTCCACTGATCACGATGGATGAAAACATCATAACAGCCGCTCCGCCAAGTACACTCTGCGGCATGATCGAGATCAGCGCAGCAAGTTTCGGAAATAAACCGCAGAGGATCAGGAATACGGCTCCGGATGCAAGTGCCATACGGTTTACAATCTTTGTCATTGTAACAAGTCCTACATTCTGGCTGAAAGAAGTATTTGGCAGTACACCAAAAAGTGCAGCAAGGGAAGAACCGATTCCGTCACAGATAACACCACCGGAAAGTTCTTTATCCGTTGCTTCTCTGTCCATTCCACCTTCCATAACGCCGGAGATATCTCCAACCGTCTCAACTGCGGTAACAATAAACATGATCAAAACCGGTATGATCGCTCTCCAGTCAAATACCAGTTTAACCGGCATTAATTTCGGAACAGAAAACCATGCTGCATTTGCAACTTTATCCCAGTTTAACACCCACGCTTTTGTATATTCCACTCCGTCTGCATTGATTGCAGTTGTCGGCAGTACCAGTCCCATGATTGCTGCAATGATATAGCCTGCCACGATACCGATCAGGATCGATGATGCACTTGCCATACCTTTCATCCAGTGTTTTACTGTCACGATGATCAGTAAAACGGCTGCGCCGAGCAGCAGATTTTCAACAGAACCAAAATCATTTGCCGTATTGCCGCCGCCAAAAGAATTGACGCCGACTGCGATCAGTGACAATCCGATCGATAACACAACGGTTCCTGTTACAACTGCAGGGAAAAATCTGCGAAGCGGTTTTAACAAAAATCCAAGGATTCCCTCAAACAGACCGCCAATGACGGATGCGCACATAATGGCTCCATACGCGAGGATACCTCCTCCCATCACCTGAACCACACTGTTGAACACACCGATAAACCCGGAACTGGTTCCCATAATGATCGGCACCTTTCCACCAACCGGTCCAATCGCAAACAGCTGGATCAGCGTCACAATACCGGCGATCAGCATCGCATTCTGTAACAGATCGACCTGCAGGCTGCCAAACTCCTCACCTGCAATGCCACATGCCCCTGAAATAATCAGGATCGGTGTCAGGTTTCCAACAAACATTGCCAGCACATGCTGCAATCCCAGAGGGATTGCCTTTTTCAGCGGAAGCTTTCCGTAAAACTCGTACTCTGCTCCCTGTCTCTTTTGACTTTCCATTTCTTCCTCCTCTTGCATATTTCTTTTTGCATAAATCATTACTATTTTCATTCATGCACACTTTTCTATGAGTATAGCACGCTGCCAATATCTTGTGCAAGAGCACATTCTGCCTAACTTATCATTCCTCCCGCCATGCCGGATGCCGTACAGAGAATAAATGTTGTTGCCACCTTTGAAAGTTCCATGGATATTCCCTGTTTTACCAGCACTGATATCAGGAATAAAATGCCAAAATAAATGGCACCCGCCGCAAATCCCCATAAAAATTTCTGTGTTTTCATGATCTTCCCCATTAAAAATCCACCGATCACTCCGGAAATGATATAAATTACAACAATTCCCACCTTTACCGCAGACTCACTCAGATCAAACTTATATAGCAGTGCGGCTAACAGCAGCAGGAACAGGCTGCTTAAGAGAAACATGGCAAGCACAGACACCATTGTGGCAGCGACCGGATTACTTTTTGCATCTCTTGTTTTCATTTTGGACTGTATATTCATTGACCACTCCATAGGTTTTAGATTCTGTTTCACTATATGAAAAAAACGCAAAAGCTATGCTCTTTTTGCATGCTTTTGCGTTTTTTTATTTATAAGATTCGGGTGTCAAAAGGTGGCTTTCAAATTTTTGATTGTCAAATTGCACAAAGCCGGGGCTGTTTTGTTCCGTCGTCCGAAAATAAGAAAAACTAAGTATGCCTGAATCAGGTTTTCCCAGAGTGACGTGAACGGCGTTCAACGAGCCATCCATGGCTCGTGAAGCCTTGTTCTGCCATCCATGGCAGAACATCACTGTGAATTGACAGGCATACTAGGATTTTCTAATTTTCTCCCAAAGTCACAAAACGAGTCCCGGCTTCGTGCAATTTGACATCCGCTAAGTTATGAACCACCTTTTGACATTCGAATCTTTACAAATATGCAATACTATAAGTTGCATGAAATGTTTCGCCCTGCGGCAGCATATTTTCGTAGTCGCGTTCCTGTAGTGTGCCGGCAAAGTCTGTGGCATCGCATCTTCCATACCATGGCTCAATGCAGACGAACGGTGCATTTTTCCCTTCCGGCGACCATACTGCAAATAATGGTGTATCAAATTTTACAGTTACATATGCATTACCTTGCGTATCAAGCAGGGAAACTTCGCCGGTCTGTTTTCCCTCTACCATGTAAGTACATTCGTCAAAGAATCCTTCGGTAAATGTCACGCAGCCATCTTTCAGTGCTAATACCTTATCCTCCATCACAGCCATACCGTCCGGTGTATTTCCATGATGATGAAGTGTATCCGTCAGTCCGCCAAATTTCAGTCCATATCCGATTTTATTTTCTTCTCCATGAATCGGGCAGTCGAATGCCGGATGTGCCCCGATGGAAAAATAGAGTTCTTTCGTGTCGGTGTTTTCCACAGTCCAGTTCACTTTCACTTCATTTTTGCACAATTCATAACCGATGCGCAGTGTAAAATGAAATGGATATTTTTCACGGGTTTCTGCTGTATCGGTCAGAACAAACGAGATTGTCTCTGCTGTCTGTCCATTTAATGTAAACTCCATATCTCTTGCAAATCCGTGCTGTCCCATGGAATAGGTTTTGCCTTCATAGCGGTATTCTTTGTTTTTCGGGGCTCCGACAAAAGGGAACAATACCGGAGATGTTCTTCCCCAGTATTTTTTGTCGCCGCACCACATATATTCACGGTCGTCCGACTTTCTTTTTACAGATTTGATCTCTGCTCCAAATGAATCGATCTCTACTTTTAAATTTTCATTCTCTAAGGTGTATCTCATATCCGTCTCCATTCCTATACTTATGTTTTGTTGCTGTTACATTCGCCGTTCGTCAATCATACAAGTATGTTGCCTCTCCCTCGCTCATTATATGTTAAATCTATCGGCAATTGTTTTATTTT
>ULXP01015181.1_pt1 | contig 21178 bp, 16 predicted proteins | sample 1961351 | NCBI WGS metagenome assembly ULXP01 (sample SAMEA4835840, study PRJEB28245) | human gut metagenome | biome: gut microbiome; material: fecal sample | place: Denmark | collected 2008 | reverse complement strand
AAAGGCATTCTGGTGTCGGTGCTCAGCGCCGATACCCGCGATCTGAGCGGCCAGTGCTACGGCTCTATGCTGCTCAAGCTGCCCGCAGAACTTGCGGTCGCACAGCAGGCTATGGAGTATATGCGCAGCCAGTCCGGCGTAACGGTAGAGGAGGTGACCGGTATATGAATATCGCAGATTACGGCTTTGCCATCTGGGAGACCTTTTATGTAACGGTGCTCTCCACCGCCTTTGCGCTGGTGCTGGGTCTGCCGCTGGGTGTGCTGCTGGTAGCCGGTGACAAGGACGGCATCCTGCCCCTGCCCGGCTGGCTGATGCACCTGATCAACATTGTCATCAACATTCTGCGCAGTGTGCCCTTCCTGATCCTGATGATCTGTGTGTTCCCGCTTACCCGCGCCATCGTGGGCACTACGGTGGGCACCAAGGCCACCGTAGTTCCGCTGGTGGTCGCCGCATTCCCCTTTGTGGCACGTCTGGTGGAGACCAGCCTGCGGGAGCTGGACGAGGGCGTGGTGGAAGCTGCTCAGAGCATGGGCGCTACCCCTTTCCAGATCATCACCAAGGTCATGATCCCGGAGTGCCTGCCCGGCCTGATCTCCAGCATGACCACCGCACTGACCACTATTCTGGGCTACTCCGCTATGTCCGGCGTCATCGGCGGCGGCGGTCTGGGCAAGATCGCTCTGTCCTATGGCTACTACCGCTACCAGACCAACATCATGATCGTCTGTGTGGTGCTGCTGGTGCTGATGGTGCAGGCGTTCCAGTCTGTGGGTACCCTGTGGGCCACCAAGAGCGATAAGCGCCTGCGGAAATAAGAAGCTTTGAATTTTCGATTCCCCGCCGGAGGCAGCCCCTCCTGCGGGGAATCGTCCTTCCCGACCAAAAAACCAGCAAAGGAGTATGTTGTATGAACCGTGATACTATCTGCGTGCAGGGCGGCTATACCCCCGGCAACGGCGAGCCCCGTCAGATCCCCATCATTCAGTCCACCACCTTCAAGTACGCCACAAGCGAGGACATGGGCAAACTGTTCGATCTGGAGGCAGACGGCTATTTCTATTCCCGCCTGCAGAACCCTACCTGCGACATGGTAGCCAAAAAGATCTGCGAGCTGGAAGGCGGCACTGCCGCCATGCTTACCTCCAGCGGACAGGCCGCAAACTTCTTTGCCCTGTTCAATCTCTGCGAGGCCGGAGACCACATCGTGGCCTCCAGCACCATCTACGGCGGCACCTTCAACCTCATCTCGGTCACCATGGCTAAAATGGGCATCACCGCCACCTTCGTGGATCCTCTGTGCACCGAGGAGGAGCTGAACGCTGCTTTCCAGCCCAACACCAAGGTGGTGTTCGGCGAGACCATCGCAAACCCCGCCCTGACCGTGCTGGACATTGAAAAGTTTGCCAAGGCCGCCCACGCCCACGGCGTGCCGCTGATTGTGGACAACACCTTCCCCACGCCGGTCAACTGCCGCCCCTTTGAGTGGGGCGCGGACATCGTGACCCACTCCACCACCAAGTACATGGACGGCCACGGCGCGGTGCTGGGCGGTGCCATCGTGGACGGCGGCAAGTTCGACTGGATGGCGCACGCCGACAAGTTCCCGGGTCTGTGCACCCCGGACGACAGCTACCACGGCATCACCTATGCCGAGCGATTTGGCAAGGAGGGGGCCTTCATCACCAAGGCCACCGCGCAGCTCATGCGGGACTTCGGCTCTATGCAGTCCCCCATGAACGCCTATATGCTGAACCTGGGTCTGGAAAGCCTGCACGTCCGGATGCAGCGTCACTGCGCCAACGGCATGGCGGTGGCACAGTTCTTGGAGAACCACCCCAAGGTGGCCTATGTGAACTACTGCGGGCTGGAAAGCAGCCCCTACCACGCACTGGCGCAGAAGTACCTGCCCAATGGCAGCTGCGGCGTGGTGAGCTTTGGTCTGGCCGGCGGACGCGAGGCCGCCAGCACCTTTATGAAGGAGCTGAAGCTTGCCGCCATCGAGACCCATGTGGCGGATGCCCGCACCTGCTGCCTGAATCCCGCCTCCAGTACCCACCGCCAGATGAACGACGAGCAGCTGGCTGCCGCCGGTGTGCCCGCCGAGCTGGTGCGCATGAGCTGCGGTCTGGAATCTGCCGAGGACCTCATCGCCGATATCGCACAGGCACTGGATAAGGTATGAAAGGAGCAACCATCCTATGCCGCTGATCATCCCCAAGACCTTACCTGCCTTTGATGCCCTGTATGAGGAAAACGTCTTTGTCATGCACCGGGAGCGGGCGCTGGCGCAGCATATCCGTCCGCTGGAGATCCTGATCCTGAACCTGATGCCCACCAAGATCGCTACCGAGACCCAGATCGCCCGGCTGCTGGCCAACACCCCGCTGCAGGTGCACATGACCCTACTGCAGACCGCCAGCCACTCTGCCACCCATGTGTCGGCTGCTCACCTTGAGGCTTTTTACAAGACCTTTGACGAGGTGAAGAACAACCGCTACGACGGCATGATCATCACCGGCGCGCCGGTGGAGACCATGGATTTTGAGCAGGTGGACTACTGGAACGAGCTGTGCGAGATCATGGACTTCAGCGAAACGAACGTCTATTCCACCCTCCATGTCTGCTGGGGCGCACAGGCCGGGCTGTACTACCACTACGGCGTGCGCAAACAGTTGCTGCCGGAAAAGATGTTCGGCGTGTTCGAGCACCGGGTCACCCGCCCGGCAAACCCGCTTGTACGCGGCTTTGATGAGGTGTTCTACGCCCCTCACAGCCGCCATACCGGCATCTGCCGGGAGGATGTGGACAACTGCGCCGCCCTGCGCATTCTGGCCGAGAGCGACGCCGCCGGACCCTTCCTCATGAGCACCGAGAACGGGCGGCAGATCTTTGTTACCGGTCACCCGGAGTACGATAAGTACACGCTGGACGCCGAGTATAAGCGGGACGTAGCCAAGGGCTTGCCCATCCATGTGCCCGTCAACTACTACCCGGACGACGACCCCGCAAAGCCGCCGCTGTTCCGCTGGCGCGCCCACGCCCACCTGCTGTACGAAAACTGGCTCAACTACTACGTTTACCAGAACACCCCCTACGATCTGGGGGATATCCAGCGGGTCAAGCACGAAGAAGCATAAGAAACATCAGAAGCCGCCGTGCAGAAAAACTGCCCGGCGGCTTTTCTGTACAGGTAGGTATTGTATGAAAAAAGTACAGGTGGTACAATAAAATACATAGATCGTCTGAAAAAGGCGAAAACAGAAAGGGTGGAATCGTGGAACATAATATTTGTGCGGACAAAAGCAGAATGCGGGATTCCGGCGTTGAGCTTTTAAAGATCATTGCGGTCATTCTGATCGTAATCAGCCATGTGGTGCTGACACTGATAACGGAAAATGAATATATTCCGTATAGCGACTACCTTCTGGATTGTACCCATGCAACGACCAACGTAACAGTTCTGCTTTTAGCGGTCATGCGGCATTTTGGCGCGCTGGGGAACTGGATCTTCTTCGTTGCTTCTGCATGGTTTTTGCTGGACAGCACAAAAGCGTCCGGCAAGAAAATGATGGGGATGCTGCTGGATATCTGGGTGATCTCCATCCTGTTCCTTGGAATAACGCTTTTGCTCCGGGGTGAGGTAAGCGGTAAACTTTTCATTTTTTCGCTTTTCCCAACGCTCTTTGCAAATAACTGGTATTTGACCTGCTATCTGCTATTCTATCCCATCCATCCGTATTTGAACCGTCTGATTGCCGCGATGACGCAAAAAGAACATCTGAAGGTGGTTTCTGTACTGGCGGTACTGTATATCGGCTTTAACTTTATAGAAAGCAGGTTTTTCTTCCCGAATATGCCGATTCTCTGGATCAGCGTATATCTGATCGTTGCCTACATCAAGCGCTATTGCATGGAGCTGTATTCCAGCGCAAAAGTGAATAGCATCCTGCTGCTGTGCGGTGCGGTGGGGGCAGTGGGCATCGTGGTTCTGACCGACCTGCTTGGATTGAAGATCGCTGCGCTGTCGGATCAGCTTTTACGGTGGGTAAGCAATTTTAATCTCTTTTTGATCCTGATCGCCATTGCGGCGTTTGGGCTGGCCAGAAAGAACCACTTTAAAAATAAAAGGGTAAATCACATTGCAAAGTGTTCCATGCTGATCTATATCATCCATGAAAACATTTTGCTGCGAACCTATACAAGACCCTATCTCTGGCATTGCATTTTTAACCGGTATGGGTATGCCCATCTGTTTTTATGGATCTTTTTGTACGCAGCTGGCTGGCTGCTTGCAGCACTTGTGCTCAGCCTGCTTTACGAAAAGAGTATTCAGAAGATAACAGCAAGGGTAAGTGAAAAAATGCTGAAATGGATGGGCAGCTGGTATCAAAAATACGAGGATGCCATGCTGAAGCTGCATTGATAAGACCGCAGCCTGCCCGGACTTGATCCCGTAAAAAAGGAACCCTCTCAAAGCAAAAACTTTGCAGAGGGTTCCTTTTTGCATGATGGATTATTTTTTGTGCTTTGCGGGCTTTTTCTTCCGCACGCTGTAACCAAAGGTGCCCAGTTTTTTGCCAAGCGCCAGATACTCGCCGTGGCTGTACACAATGAGATTTGCCTTGTCCAGACACAGCTTGCCTTTTTCGTCCAGCAGGCTCTCGTCCACATCGCAGGCCACCACCTCGGCTAAAAACAGGTCGTGGCTACCCAGCGGGATGCGCTGGGTGATGCGGCATTCCAGATTGACCGGGCTTTCCTCCAGCACCGGGCAGTCGGTCAGCACGCTGCCAGGGGCGGCGTGCAAGCCGCAGGCGGCAAACTTGTCCACGTCGCGGCCGCTCTTCACGCCGCACCAGTCGATGGCGCGCACCAGCTTTTCGGTGGGCAGATTGATGGCGAACTGCCCGCGCTCGCACAGCAGCTGATGGCTGTACCGCTCCGGGCGCACGCTGATGGATACCATGCTGGGCTGGGTGCAGATGGTGCCTGTCCAGCCGATGGTGATAAGGTTGGGCTTATCCAGCCCGCCGCAGGATACCAGTACCGGCGGCTCCGGGTTCAGAAGGGTGCTGCCCTTCCAGCTTTGCTTGCTCATCCGTGATATTTCCTTTCGTAGGGAGCCCATGTGCGCTCCGAGATGATATAGCGCGGGCGGGCTTTGGTCTCCATATAGATCTTGCCGATATACTCGCCGATCACGCCCAGACACACCAGCTGCACGCCGCCCATAAAGCAGACGATGCAGACGGTAGAGGCCCAGCCTGCCACGCTGCTGCCCATGGCAGCGCACACGATGGCCCAGATGACCCCGATAAAGCTGACAAGGCTCACCACGATGCCCGCTCCGGTGATGATGCGGATGGGTTTGTTGGAAAGGCTGGTAATGCCGTCAAAGGCCAGCGCCAGCATCTTGCTCAGGGGGTAGTGGCTCTCGCCGGCCAGACGCTCGTGGCGCTCGTAGGTGACCACATCATGGGCAAAGCCCACCAGCGGCACCATGCCCCGCAAAAAGATGTTGACCTCTTTGTAATCCGCAAAGCTTTCCAGCACGCGGGTGCTGATCAGGCGGTAGTCTGCGTGATTGAACACGATATCCGCGCCCAAGGCGTTCATCACATGATAAAAGCCCTCGGCGGTGAACCGTTTAAAGAAGGTGTCGGTGTCCCGGCGGCTGCGCACACCGTACACCACCTCGGCACCGTCCAGATACTTTTTCACCATCTCGTCCATGGCATTGATGTCGTCCTGACCGTCGCAGTCGATGGAGATGGTGATATCGCAGCTGTCGCTGTGCAGCGCCTCCATCAGCCCCGCCAGCACGGCGTTCTGGTGGCCGCGGTTGCGGCTTTGGGAGATGCCGATATAGTGCTCATCCTGCGCGGCAAAGCCTTGGATCAGCTCCCACGTTTTGTCGCGGGAGCCATCGTTGACAAAGAGCACCCGGCTTTTATCGCTGACCAGCCCCTGTGCGGTCAGACTGTGGATCTTTTCCAGAAACATGGGTGCTGTAATGGGCAGCACCTGCTCCTCGTTGTAGCAGGGGATCACGATCCAAAGAACAGGCTTGGACATTGCTTTATCGCTCCTTATTGATAAAATAACCCTCTCAGTCATCGCTGTGCGATGCCAGCTCCCCCGAAAGGGGGAGCTTTTCTCGGCAGAGGGGAACACTTGCTCTTCTGCCGGAGAAGGCAGACTGTTCTGAAAACTTGCATAAAGCTCCCCCCTCGGGGGAGCTGGCGCGAAGCGCCTGAGAGGGTTTTATTGCACCATCTGCTGCAAAGCATCCGGCTCCAGCAGCTTGAAGCTGCTGCGGTAGGTATCGATGAGCCCTTCCCGCTGCATGGTGCTCAGCTCCCGGGAAAGGGCGCTGCGGTCGCAGTTGAGGTAGTCCGCCAGCTGGATGCGGGAGAAGGGGATGCTGAAGGTCAGGCTATGGGCGCGGGCGGCTTCGCTGAGCAGATAGGCCGCCACCTTGGCGCGCAGGCTCTTCATCACCAGCAGGTCGATGCGGCGGGAGAGGGAAAAATATTTATCGCTGATGGTGCGCACAAGGTTCTGCACCACCCGTTGGTGGGCGGGGCTGCCGTCCGAGAGCAGCAGCCGCTCGTAGGGCAGCAGCAGCACCTCACAGGGGGCGGCAGCCAGCACGGTGACCGGGCTGGACAGGCTGGAACCGCCCAGCACGTCCCCGAACACCCCGCCCGGCTCTACCCGGGCAATGGGGATGCGCACCCCGCCCGGTGCCGGGCGGTAGGCCTCCAGCTCACCGGACAGCACGATGCCTACCCGGCGGCTGGGTTCCCCCGCCAGCACAAGGGCTTCGCCCTTGCCATAGCTGCGCACACTTGCCCCCAGCCGGGACAGCAGCGTGCTGAGCTCCGCAGCGGAAAGCCCCGCGAACAGCGTGGTGGTTTGTAACAGCGGCAGATAATTATTCATCGCAACTCCGCAGAGAAGATAGTGTTCTCCGCAGCCTCCTGCAATTGCGTTGCACACGCAACGGTATTTTTACCCCTATTATAGTAAACTGGAACGCGCAAAGCAAATGATTTTGCAAAATTTTTCAAAAAAGGCCGGTTTCCGTCCCCGCAGCGGGGCGTGCCGGGTGTGAAAAGGAGTATTTCATGAAAAAGATCCTGTCCTTACTGCTGGCGTTCAGCCTTGCACTGAGCCTTGCAGCCTGCGGCGGCAGCGCAAGCTCTGCCGCTTCCAGCACGGCGGTGTCCGAGGCTGCTTCCTCTGCGGCTGCTTCCGAGGAAGAAGCAGCCGCGCCGCTGTCTGCTACCGAGCCGCTGCACATCGCGGGGCTGAAGGGCCCCACCACCATGGGGCTGGTCAACCTGCTCTCAATGGAGCAGGCCGGCACTGTTGCCATGGACTACGATTTGCAGCTCTACGGCGCGGCGGATGAGATCGTGCCGCTGCTCATCAAGGGCGAGCTGGACATGGCGGCCATCCCGGCCAATCTGGCGGCGACCCTGTACCAGAAAACAAATGGCGGCATTCAGGCCGTGGCAGTGAACACCTTGGGCGTTTTGTATGTGGTGGAGCAGGGCGATACCGTCCACAGCATGGCAGACCTCAAGGGCCGCACCATCCTGTCCACCGGCAAGGGCACTACCCCGGAGTATGTGCTGCGCTATCTGCTTACCGCCAACGGTATTGACCCGGACAAGGATGTGGATATCCAGTATTACAGCGAAGCTACCGAGGTGACCGCCCAGATGGCCAGCACGCAGGACGCCATTGCCGTTTTGCCCCAGCCCTATGTGACCGCTGCCGGGCTGAAGGACGACACCCTGCGGGTAGCCCTTGACCTGACCGCCGAGTGGGACAAGGTAGCAGACACCCAGCTGATCACCGGTGTGACCGTGGTGCGCAAGGCCTACGCTGAGGAGCACCCGGATGTGGTAGCTGCTTTTCTGGCGGACTATGCCCAGAGCGTGAACGCCGCCAACACCGATCTGGATGGCACCGCCGCCCTGTGCGAGGAGCAGGGCGTGGTGGCAAAAGCCGCCATTGCCAAAAAGGCACTGCCCAATTGCAATATCGTCTGCCTGACCGGCGAGGAACTGAAGGCGGACGTCTCCGGTTACCTGCAGGTGCTCTACGATGCCGACTCTGCCGCCGTGGGCGGTGCGCTGCCCGGCGAGGACTTCTACTGGACAGCCCAGTAACAGCCTGAAAAAGCATTCCATCTCCCGCCGCTCTGCCGTGGTACGCAGCGCGGCGGTTTTTGTTGGAAAACGATTTTGAATGGCTTCCGCTGCGCTCTAGCCATTTTCAGCGGAAAAAATATTTTTTAATTCGCAATTCTGGAAAATCTGCGGATTTTCCAGAATTGCCTTTTCACAGGGGGCTGTAACGATAAAATGGCGGTTTAGAATGTACCTGCTGCTCACCGCTACGACCCCACCCGTGAAAATAGCGTTTGGAGCGCTCCGCAGAGCGCGACAAACGCGAAACTATAAATAATAATACCTTGATTTATGGCCAGAGCGCCAGCGGAGGCCATTTTAAATCGTCCCGGTTGCAATTCCGCTGCAAAAGTTCTACAATAGAAGCACATTATAGAATATGGAGGGAAAACCTATGGCTTGCACTACCATTCTGGTCGGCAAAGCAGCATCGTACGATGGCTCTACCATGATCGCCCGCAACGATGACTCCGGCTCCGGCCATTTCACCGCTAAAAAATTCACCGTGATCCACCCGGAGGATCTGCCCAAGACCTACCGCAGCGTCCTCTCCCATGTGGAGATCCCTCTGCCGGAGGGCGCTCTGCGGTTTACCGCCATGCCCAACGCCGTGGAGGGCAAGGGCATCTGGGCAGCTTCCGGCGTCAACGCCGCCAACGTGGGCATGACCGCCACCGAGACCATCACCTCCAACCCCCGTGTGCTGGGCGCAGACCCGCTGGTGGAGTATCAGCCCGCCAAGGGCGAAAAGCCCGAGGTACCCGGCGGCATCGGCGAGGAGGATATCGTCTATCTGGTGCTGCCCTATATCCACTCTGCCCGCGAGGGCGTGCTGCGTCTGGGCAGCTTGCTGGAGCAGTACGGTACTTACGAGATGAACGGCATCGCTTTTCAGGACGTAAACGAGATCTGGTGGCTGGAGACCATCGGCGGTCACCATTGGATCGCCCGCCGTGTGCCGGACGATGTGTATGTGGTCATGCCCAACCAGCTGGGCATCGACACCTTTGATCTGGAAGATGCCTTCGGCGCACAGGAAAACTACCTCTGCTCTGCCGACCTGCGGGAGTTCATTGCCAAGAATCACCTCGACCTCTCTTTGGACGGTGCGCTGAACCCCCGGGACGCCTTTGGCAGCCACGATGACGCCGACCACGTTTACAACACCCCCCGCGCATGGTATATGCTGCGCTACCTCAACCCCCGCACATGGGTGTGGGAGGGCGCTGATGCCGACTACACTCCCATGTCCGATGATCTGCCGTGGTGCACGGTGCCGGAGCGCAAGGTGACCCCGGAGGACATCAAGTATATGCTGTCCAGCCACTATCAGGGTACCCCCTACGACCCCTACCTGAGCTACGGCGACAAGTCCGCAAAGGGCGCGTACCGTTCCATCGGCATCAACCGTAACGACTTTATGGCCCTGTTGCAGATGCGTCCCGACCAGCCGGAGGAATCCCGCGCAGTGGAGTGGGTGGCCTATGCCTCCAATGCCTTCAACAGCATGGTGCCCTTCTACGCCAACGTGGAGCGCACCCCGGAGTATCTGGCCAACACCACCGGCACCGTGTCCACCGATAACTTCTACTGGACCAGCCGCCTGATCGCTGCCATGGCAGACGCTTCCTATAATAAGTCCTTGTTCCACCTCGAGCGCTACGAGGAAGCCGTGCTCTCCGCGGGCCGCGCCCTGGTGAACCAGTACGACGCAAAGCTTGCCGCCGAGCCGGACGCTGCTCGCCGCGCCGCCCTGCGGGAGGAAGCCAACACCGCCATTGCCGCTATGCTGCAGGAGAAGGCCGCTGACACGCTGGACAAAGTCCTGTTTGAACTGAGCAGCCAGATGAAGAACGCCTACTCCCGCTCGGATGCCTGAGGCAAACCAGCCTGAGCACCAAAACCGGTCACGACCGGTCACATAAACGCAGAAAAGGCCACCGCATACGAGAAGTGCGGTGGTCTTTTTTGGCGCAAAAACGCTCTTGTATCCCAGATGTTGGCAACGGTGCACAAAAATTGAAGAGATTTTTTGTGCGCGAAAACGATTGAAAATGATTGATTTTGACTGATTTTTTGCTATAATAAAGCTACAGACAGCCAAAACACGCCAAGACCGTGCAGAACCGGTCAGGCGTGGGAAGGAAAGAAGGGAAAAGACGCCATGCTGGCAGAGGAACGTTTTGCACTGATCTTAGAGCAGCTGAACGAGAAACGCACCGTGACGGTGCAGCAGCTGTGCGAGGCGCTGCACACCAGCGAATCCACCATCCGGCGCGATTTGACCGAGCTGGACCGGCAGGGAAGGCTGACCAAGGTGCACGGAGGGGCCACCCTGCCGGACAGCCGCTTTCTGGCAGACGAGCCAACCATGGAAGCTAAGGAGACACTGGCGGTAGCCGAAAAGCGCAGCATTGCCGCAGCCGCCGCAGCACTTATCACTGCCGAGGATTTTGTGTTCATTGACGCAGGCACTACCACGCTGGAACTGGTGCGGGCGCTGACGGGTGCGGCGCTCAAGGCCACCTATGTGACCAACGGCGTGGCGCACGCCCGACTGCTGGCACAAAGGGGCTGCCGGGTGTATCTGCCCGGCGGGCTGCTGCGTCCCCAGACCGAGGCCATCGTGGGCGCCCCAGCGGTCAGCAGCATCCAGCAATATAACTTCACCAAAGCGTTTATGGGTGCCAATGGCGTGGCGCTGGAAGCGGGCTTTACCACCCCGGACCCCGAGGAAGCCGCCGTAAAGGCTGCAGCCGTCCGCCGTGCAAGAGAGAGTTGGTTCCTTGTGGACGACGCCAAGTTTGCAAAGATTTATCCGGCGGTCATCACGGACCTGCACGGCGGTGCGATCCTGACCAACCGCTGTCCGAACCCCAAGTATAAGCAGCAAACATTTGTAAAGGAGGCAGAAGTATGATCTATACCGTTACCTTTAACCCGGCCATCGACTATGTTGTGCGCCTGGACGCACCGCTGGAGGTGGGCGAAGTGAACCGCGCCCAAGGTGAGGACTGCGTGCTGGGCGGCAAGGGCATCAATGTGTCCGGCGTGCTGGCGCAGCTGGGCTGCGAGAGCGTGGCGCTGGGCTTTGTGGCCGGTGAGACCGGCGCATGGCTGGAGCGGGGGCTGGCTGCACAGGGGCTCAAGACCGACTTTGTGCATCTGGAAAACGGCATGACCCGCATCAACGTCAAAATCAAGGCAGGGCAGGAGACCGAGCTGAACGGCGCAGGCCCTGCCATCCCGGAAAGTGCCTTGCAGCAGCTGGAAGCCCAGCTGGACAAGCTGACCGAGGGGGATATCCTCATTCTGGCGGGCAGCATCCCGGCAAGCCTGCCGCAGAGCGTCTACGAGCGGCTGCTGGCGCGGCTGCAGGGCAGGGGCGTGCGCGCAGTGGTGGACGCCACCCGCGACCTTCTGGTAAACGTGCTGCCCTACCACCCCTTCCTCATCAAGCCCAACAACCATGAGCTGGGCGAGATCGTGGGCAAGGTGCTGACCAGTGACGCCGAGATCGTGGCCGCTGCCCGTACTTTGCAGGAAAAGGGCGCGCGCAACGTGCTGGTAAGCATGGCCGGGGACGGTGCGCTGCTGCTGGACGAGCAGGGACAGGTGCACCGCATCGGCTGCCCCAAGGGCAAAGTGGTCAACAGCGTGGGCGCAGGCGACAGCATGGTGGCCGGTTTTGTGGCCGGGTATCTGCAAAGCGGCAGCTACGCGCAGGCGCTGCGTCTGGGCACGGCCTGCGGCAGCGCAACGGCCTTCAGCCTTGGGCTTGCCACAAAGGAGAAGATCGACGAGCTGCTGGCGCAGCTTTGATAGGATAAAAGGAACAAAGGAGGAACATTTATGCGCATCACCGAGTTATTCACCGCACAGTCCATTGCGCTGGACGAGGCGCTGCAAACGCAGGAGGAGATCCTGAGCCGACTGGTGGAACTGCAGGCTACCCACGGCAATATTACCGACAAGGAAGCCTACAAAAAGGCACTCTACGCCCGCGAGGCCGAGGGCTCTACCTATGTGGACAACGGCATCACTGTGCCCCACGCCAAGACCAATGTAGTTACCCGCCCCAGTCTGGCCGCTCTGCGGCTGAGCACCCCGGTGCAGTACAACGCCGAGGATGACGGCACCACCGACCTGCTGTTTGCCATTGCCGCCCCGGAAAACGGCAGCCTGCATGTGGATATGCTGGCCCGCATGATGCAGATGCTGATGAACGAGGACTTTGTGGAAAAGCTCAAAGCCGCCAAGACCCCCAAGGAGTTTTTGGAGTGCATCGACGCGCAGGAGGAAGCACAGTTCGGCGCAGAAAGCTTTACCCAGCAGGCCATCCCGCAGGACGGCTACCGCATTCTGGCTGTAACTGCCTGCGTCAACGGCATTGCCCACACCTACATGGCGGCAGAAGCACTGACCAAGGCTGGCGACAAGCTGGGTCTGCCCACTAAGGTGGAGACCAACGGCTCGGACGGCGCAAAGAACATCCTGACCCGCGCCGAGATCGCCGCCTGTGACGGCATCATCGTGGCAGCGGAGAAAAAGGTGGAAACCGCCCGCTTCGACGGCAAACCGGTGCTGTTCACCCGCGTGGATGACGGTATCCATAAGCCGGAGGAGCTGATCAAAAAGATCGCGCACGGCGAGGTGCCTGTGTACCACGCCGAGGGCGGCGCAGCAGCCGAGGATGACAGCTCCACCAAGGACAGCTTCGGCCGCAGCCTGTACAAGAACCTGATGAACGGCGTTTCCCACATGCTGCCCTTCGTGGTGGGCGGCGGCATCATGATCGCGCTGGCCTTCCTGCTGGATGATTACAGCATCAACCCCGCAAACTTCGGCATGAACACCCCCGTTGCCGCCTTCTTCAAGACGGTGGGCGGCGCAGCCTTTGGCTATATGCTGCCCATTCTGGCAGGCTTCATCGCCATGTCCATCGCCGACCGTCCGGGCCTTGCCGTAGGTTTTGCCGGCGGCGTGCTGGCCATGAACGGCACCAACTTCACCGACCTTGCCGCAGGCAGCACCACCGGCATCTCCGGCGGCTTCCTTGCAGCGCTGCTGGCCGGTTTTGCGGCGGGCTACATTGTGCAGTTCCTTAAAAAGATCACCGAAAAGCTGCCCGCCAGCCTGAACGGTATCCGGCCCATGCTCATCTACCCGCTGGGCGGCATTCTCATCGTGGGTGCGATGATGTGTGCCGTGAACCCGGTCATGGGCATGATCAACACCGCTATGACCGACTGGCTGAACGCACTGGGCGGCAGCTCCAAGGTGCTGCTGGGTGCTATCGTGGCCGGTATGATGAGCGTGGATATGGGCGGCCCGGTCAACAAGGCAGCCTACGTCTTTGGCACCGCAGCCCTTGCTTCCGGCAACTACGAGGTGATGGCCGCCGTCATGGTGGGCGGCATGGTTCCTCCCATCGCTATTGCCCTGTCCACTACCTTCTGCCCCCGCAAGTGGACGCCGGACGAGCGCCGCAACGGCATCGTGAACTACGTCATGGGTCTGTGCTTCGTGTCCGAGGGTGCCATCCCCTATGCAGCAGCCGATCCGCTGCGCGTTCTGCCCAGCTGCGTTGTCGGCTCTGCTGTTGCCGGTGCACTCTCCATGACCTTCGGCTGTGCACTGCGCGCACCCCACGGCGGCATCTTCGTATTCCCGGTGGTGGATCACGCTGCGCTGTACTGCGTGGCGCTGGCTGTGGGCAGCGCACTGGGCGCAGTGATCCTGAGCCTTGTCAAAAAGACACAGCCTGCTGAGGCAAAGTAACAAGCCATTTTCTTTCTCCATACGGATAGTTCTTCATAAGAGCAAAGGGGACTGCCGCACACTGCGGCGGTCCCTTTTGCGTTTTCCGACCGTCTGCGGTAAAAAGATGTTTTTTGCACCGGACAGTTCCCCGGCGGTGGAAAATGTGCTATCATAGAAATGATAGGAATGTGTAAGACCCTGCACTTGCGGGGAGAAAGGAAACGATCTGTTCCATGCGCAGACAAAGCTTCTGGAACCACCGGTTCACCCGCACCCGGATCAAAAGCGAGAAGGTCCAGCTGCCGGAGATGCTCTTCGGCTATATTCTGGGTCCCATGGGTGCTTCCATCTCAGGCAGTATTTTCGGCAGCATCCTGCAAAGCTACTTTACCGATGTGCTCCGGCTGGATCTGCGGTTCCTCAGCCGGTTGCAGCTGGTGTCCACTGTGCTCATCGTGGCGGCAAACCTTCTGGTAGGGCAGCTGATCGAGCACACCCGCGCCACGGCGGGCAAGGCAAGGCCGTGGCTGCTGCTTTCGGTGTTTACCTTTTCCTCTGCCAGCGTGCTCATGTTCATCGTGCCATTTCAGGGCGTCGCACGCATGGTGTGGATCGCTGTGGCGTACAACCTGTACTACTCGTTTGCATCCCCCATTTACAGCACAGCCAGCAGCATCATGATCTCAGTGTCCACCCGGGACAGCCGTCAGCGCGGGTTGCTGGCCTCTATCAACAGCATGGTGGGTCTGGGCGTGATGGGTACTTGCAGCATGGTGTTCCCTATGCTGGTGTCCTTTTTCCTCCGGGAAAATATCCACCGCTGGTTTTTCACCATGCTGGGTGTGGCGGTGTTCACCGGGCTTACCATCTACTTGCAGTTCGCCTTTACCCGGGAGCGCGTTACCGAGGAACGCCGCATTCTGGAAGGCCTGTACGGGCCGGAAGATGAATTTGAAGCCGCCCGGCAGACAGAAACACCCCCGCCGGAGCCTGTACCGGTGCAGCGGGTCTCGCTGCGCCGCCAGCTGCGGGCGGTGGCTGCCGACCCCATGTGGTGGCTCATTCTGGGTGTATGCGTTTTGTTCCAGTGGAGCGGATCTTTAAAAAACAGCACCATGACCTACTATTGCAAGTGGGTGGTGGACAACACCTTTTTGGGCAGCGCCGGTGCATGGGGCGCATCTCAATCCCTGCTGACCATGATGGGTGCGCTGCCCATGGCGCTGGCCTCGGTGCTGCTGGTGCCGCTGACCGACCGGTTCGGCAAGCGCAAGGTGTGCGGCTGGTTTCTGCTGCTGGGCGCTGCGGGCGGCGTACTCGCGGGGCTGGGGCAGGGCAGACTGGTCCCTGTTGCCATTGGTGTTGCGCTCAAGTGCTTCGGCTCTGCGCCTACCTGCTGTCTGCTCCTTGCCATGGTGACCGATGTGGTGGACCATGTGGAGGGGCGCAGCGGCATCCGTACGGACGGACTTACCATGTCGGTGTACAGCTCCCTGTCCGTGGCGGGCGGCTCGGTGATGAGTGCACTGTTCAACGGGGTGCTGGCGCGCACCGGCTATGACCAGTGCGCCAGCACGGCGCTGGGCACTGCTGCCCAGAATGTTGCTGTGCGCCATGTGATCGCAGGCGGCTATATCTGGGTGGAAACGCTCAGCTATGTGGCGGCGGGGCTTTTGCTGCTGGCCTTCTGGAAGGTGGAAAAAGACCTTGCCGCCCGGCAAAAAACCTGACCCAAAACGGCATCTGCAACAAAAAACAGAACTTTGTACCGCCCAAAACGGCCTATCCTGCCGGAATTGCATTCTGCGCGTTGTTTTGCATTGCACCCCATCCCGGGCTGTGGTATACTTATGCTTGTGATTTTAAAGTCCGGGTATGGTGTGCCCGGCCACCAGAGAGGAAACGAACGATGAAAATAGGATTTGACAACGACAAATATCTTGCGATGCAGTCTGAGCATATCCGCGAGCGCATCAAGAAGTTTGACAATAAACTGTATCTGGAATTCGGCGGCAAGCTGTTCGACGATTACCACGCTTCCCGCGTGCTGCCCGGCTTTCAGCCGGACTCCAAGCTGCAGATGCTTTTGCAGCTCAAGGAGCAGGCCGAAATCGTCATCGTCATCAGCGCTGAGGACATCATCAGCAGCAAGGTGCGCGGCGACTACGGCATCACCTACGATCTGGACGTGCTGCGCCTCATCGACGCGTTTCAGGAGGTGGGGCTGTATGTGGGCAGCGTGTGCGTGACCAAGTACACCGCTGCCGCCGAGGTGGAAGCCTTTGAAAAGCGGCTGAACAGTCTGGGCATCCGCACCTTCCGCCACTACAAGATCCCCGGCTACCCCAACGATGTAGCCCGCATCGTCAGCGACGAGGGCTACGGCCGCAACGAGTACATTGAGACCGAGCGCCCGCTGGTGGTCATCACTGCGCCCGGCCCCGGCAGCGGAAAGATGGCCGTTTGCCTGTCCCAGCTGTACCATGAATACAAGCGCGGGGTCAAGGCCGGTTACGCCAAGTTCGAGACCTTCCCCATCTGGAACATTCCCCTGAAGCATCCGGTCAATCTGGCTTACGAGGCCGCCACCGCAGACCTGAACGATGTGAACATGATCGACCCCTTCCATCTGGAAGCCTACGGCGTGACCACCGTGAACTACAACCGCGACATCGAGATCTTCCCGGTGGTGAATGCGATGTTCGAGCTGATCGCAGGCCAGAGCCCCTATAAGTCCCCCACGGACATGGGCGTGAACATGGCTGGCAACTGCATCGTAGACGATGCAGTCTGCTGCGAAGCCTCCCGCAAGGAGATCGTGCGCCGGTACTACAAGTGCCTGTGCGAGCAGAAGATCACCGGCACCGCCAAGGAGAGCGAGCGCTACAAGCTGGAGCTGCTGATGAATCAGGCCGGACTGACCATGGGCGCCCGGGAAGTGGAAAAGCAGGCACACGCCCGCAGCGAAGCCACCGGCGGCGCACCGGCTGCTGCCATTGAGCTGAGCGATGGCACCGTCATCACCGGCAAGACCGGCCCGCTGCTGGGTGCTACCGCAAGTGCCCTGATCAATGCGCTCAAGTATCTGGCGGGCATCCCGCAGGAGACGGATCTGGTCAGCGCCGCTGCCATCGAGCCTATCCAGACCCTCAAGACCAATTATCTGGGCGGCAAGAACCCCCGCCTGCATACCGACGAGATCCTGATCGCCCTGTCCAGTTCTGCTGCCTCCAGCGAGCTTGCCGCAGCAGCTATGCACCAGCTGCCCAACCTCAAGGGCTGTGATGTGCACTCCACCGTGCTGCTTTCCAGCGTGGACAGCAGCACCCTGAACCGTCTGGGCATGTACCTGACCTGCGACCCCGTCTACGAGGAAGAGGACCGCAAGTACCATAAGCTGTAAAAAAGAAACTAGTAAACACCCCGGTCAGCGCCTGACGGCGCTGACCGGGGTGTTTGTTCTGTTGCTTGCCAGTTGTCCGCAGATGTGGTACACTTGTTCTGCTTAATTCAATATAAAGAGGATAGGAAAAGAGGAATAACAACATGGAACAACAACACAAGCGCAGCGCGTTCTCCGGTAAGATCGGGTTCGTACTGTCTGCCGCAGGCGCTTCGGTGGGTCTGGGCAATATCTGGCGCTTCCCGTATCTGGCAGCCAAATACGGCGGCGGCATTTTTCTGCTGGTATACATTCTGCTGGCAGTTACATTTGGTTATACGATGATCGTGGCCGAGACCGCGCTGGGCCGTATGACCCACAAAAGCCCGGTCAGCGCCTATGCTCATTTCGGCAAGGGCAGTGGCATCCGGTTCGGCGGCTGGATCAACGCCATCATCCCCATTCTGATCGTGCCGTATTATTCGGTCATCGGCGGCTGGGTCATCCACTATCTGGCCGAGTATCTGTGCGGCCGCGGCGGGAATCTGGCAGCGGACGGCTACTTCTCCGGCTTTATCACCAACGGCTTGCAGGCCGAACTGGCCTTTTTGCTGTTCAGCCTGTTCACATTGGGCATTATCTTTGCCGGTGTGCGCAACGGTGTGGAGCGGGTTTCCAAGGTGATGATGCCGGTGCTGGTGGTGCTGTCACTGGTCATTGCGGGCTACTCTGTCACCCGTCCCGGTGCATTGGCGGGTGTGAAGTATTTTCTGGTGCCCAACCCCAAAAACTTCTCTTGGATGACCGTGGTCACCGCCATGGGGCAGATGTTTTACTCGCTGTCCATCGCTATGGGCATTCTGGTCACCTTCGGCTCCTATATGAAGAAGGACGTCTCCATCGAGGAGTCCACCGAGAACGTGGAGGTGTTCGATACCGCCATTGCCATCATGGCAGGCCTGATGATCATTCCGGCGGTGTTTGCCTTCTCCGGCGGCGACCCGGACACCCTGCAGGCCGGCCCTGCACTGATGTTCATTACCATCCCCAAGGTGTTTGCAAGCATGGGTCTGGGCACTGTGGTGGGTGTACTGTTCTTTGTGCTGGTGCTGTTTGCAGCCATTACCAGCTCCATCGCCCTGACCGAGAGCGCTGTTTCCACCTTTGAGGACGAGCTGGGCTGGGACCGTACCCGCTCCACTGTGCTCATCGGTGCTATCATGGTGGCGCTGGGCAGTCTGTCGGCACTGGGCTACGGCCCGCTGGCCGGGGTGACCGTGTTCGGGATGCAGTTCCTGGACTTCTTCGACTTTTTGACCAACTCGGTCATGATGCCTATTGCCGCCATTGCCACCTGCCTGCTGGTGTCCCGCGTCATCGGCGTGGAGCAGATCGCGCAGGAGGTGGAGCAGGACGGTCAGCGCTTCCGCCGCAAGCCGGTGTTCAATTTTATGATCCGCTGGCTTTGCCCCATTTTTGCAGCCATCATTCTGGCAAGCTCGGTGGCAAACGCCTTTGGCTGGATCGCCATGTAAACCAAAAACAGTATTTCCGGCAGCAGAACGCAAGTTTTTGACAGTGAAAGCAGGACAAGGGGGCCCTTATGAAAATGGAAACCTTGAAGCAGCAGATCCTGACAGCAAAGGGTGACGTGCGGGCAGAGCTTGTACTGAAAAATGCCCGGGTCATCAACGTGTTCACAAACGAGATCGAGCAGGCCGATGTAGCCATACGTCAGGGGGTCATCCTTGGCGTGGGACACTATACCGGCGAGACCGAGCTGGACTTGCAGGGCAAGTATGTCTGCCCGGGGCTTGTGGATGGGCACATCCACATTGAAAGCTCCATGCTCTGCGGCCCGGCCTTTGAACAGGCGGTGCTGCCCCACGGCACCACGGCGGTGGTCACCGACCCGCACGAGATCTCCAATGTGGCCGGTACGGCGGGGCTGGACTTTATGCTGGAGACTACCAAAGATCTGGCGCTTTCGGTCTACTTTATGCTGCCCTCCTGCGTGCCTGCCACCGGGTTGGACGAGTCCGGCGCTGTGCTGGAAGCGGAGCAGCTGCGCCCCTACTATCAGCAGCCCCGGGTACTGGGGCTGGCTGAGCTGATGAACTCCTACGGCACGGTGCGCGCGGACGAAAAGATCCTGCAGAAGATCTGCGACTGCACCGCTGCGGGTAAACGCATCGACGGGCACGCACCCTTCCTCAGCGGGGAGGAGCTGAACGCCTATGTCGTTGCCGGGGTACAGTCCGACCATGAGTGCTCAGAACTCCACGAGGCCATGGAAAAACTGCGGCGCGGACAGTACATCATGGTGCGGGAGGGCACGGCGGCGCAAAATATGGAAAGCCTGCTGCCCCTGTTCCGGGAGCCCTATTGCAGCCGCTGTATGCTGGTGACCGATGACAAGCACCCCGGAGACCTGTTGCAGGGCGGGCATATCGACTATATCATCCGCAAAGCCATTGCCGCCGGGGTAGACCCGGTGGCGGCGGTGCGGATGGGCACCCTTGTCCCGTGTCAGTACTTCGGTCTTGCGCACAGCGGTGCGGTGGCTCCCGGTTACACCGCAGACCTGATCGTACTGTCGGATCTGGAACAGTTTACGGTGGAGCAGGTGTACAAAAAGGGTAAACTGGTGGCGCAGCAGGGCAGAATGCTGCACCCCGCCGTCCTTGCGGTGGACAAAGCACGCTTTGCGCGGGTGTTCGATTCCTTCAACATGGACGAGATCACCCCGGAGCAATTGCAGCTGAAGCAGACCGGCACCCGGCAGCGCGTGATCTGCCTGACTCCGCACGCCCTGCTGACCACGGAAAAAATCGTTCCGTTCTGCCAGCACCCGGGCACAGCGCCCGGCGTAGATGTGGCGCAACAGATCGTCAAACTGGCGGTGTTCGAGCGGCATCACCGCTCCGGTCATGTGGGATTGGGCTTTTTGGGCAACTACGGCCTGCAATGCGGCGCAGTGGCTTCCAGCATCGCCCACGATTCCCACAACCTCATCGTGGCGGGCACCAACGATGCCGACATGGTGCTGGCGGGCAACACGGTGCGCAAAAACAAGGGCGGCCTTGCCTTTGCACTGAACGGACAGGTGGTAGGGGAGCTGCCGCTGCCGGTGGCAGGGCTTATGAGCACCGAGAGCGCCGAGACTGTGGAGGAAAAGCTGCAGGCGCTCAAGGCGGCGCTGAAAGCCCACGGCATCTCGGAGGACATCGACGCCTTTATGACCCTTGCCTTCGTCAGCCTGCCGGTCATCCCGAAGTTGCGGCTGAACACCTACGGCGTCGTGGATGTGGATGCCCAGCAGATCGTCCCGGCGGTGTTCTGAGAACGCTGCCTGAGAGGGCAAACTGTAAATCTGACGTCTTTATCGCAATGCCGGACAGTCTGCGGGCTGTCCGGCATTGCGTTTTACGGCAAGAGGACTCTTGACTTTTTGCCACAGAACCGGTATGTTGATATTGTTCGTTTATAACACAGCATGGCATTTATAATATAAGGTAACTTTATGGAAAAACGCAGCACGCCCTCTTTGCAGATCACCGACCGCTTTGGCGCACAGGCGGCCTTTGCCAGCCTGCGCCTGCCGGACGGCACCGAGGCCACCGTACCGGCAGAGCACGCCGCCGCTATTTATGTAAACGAGCAGCCCGCCTTCCGGGTGGTATGTACCCCGGCGCTGCTGCCGCAGCTGGCCTTGGGGCGGCTGCTCACCGAAGGGTGGATCGCATCTGCGGACGAGGTGGAGCAGATCGCCGTCTGTGCCGAGGGCGCAAAGGTGCAGGTATATCTGCGCCACCCGCTGCCC
>ULXP01060907.1_pt1 | contig 21193 bp, 21 predicted proteins | sample 1961351 | NCBI WGS metagenome assembly ULXP01 (sample SAMEA4835840, study PRJEB28245) | human gut metagenome | biome: gut microbiome; material: fecal sample | place: Denmark | collected 2008 | reverse complement strand
ATCGGCTTCTTCTTCTTCAGCGCCCTGAATGTTTCGGCAAGCCTCAATCTCTTCGTATCCTATTATCTCTTCCACGATGAGAATTTCAGCCTCTTTGTCGGCGCCCTTTCGGTCGTGCCCATGCTGATATTCTCCGTGCTCGTGCCGAAATTCATCAAGCGCTTCGACAAGATGAAGATATACCTCGCCTGCACCGCCGCGTCGGCTCTGCTCGGCCTTATCACCTGGCTTGTCGGCTACAATAACATAATCATCTTTGCGATCCTCACCGTGCTCAAAAATATCCCCGGCGGCATCTCGGGCGTTATGCTCTTTATGTTCACCCCCGACTGCGCCGAATACGGCAAATTCAAGACCGGCATCGACGCAAAGGGCATCACCTTTGCGATCCAGACCTTCATGGTGAAGCTCACCGCCGCCGTCTCCTCCGCCCTGCCGCTGACGCTCCTGAGCTTCTTCAAGTGGAGCACCGTCAAAGCGGAGAGCTTCCAGGAGCTTCAGGCGAACCCCGTTATTCAGTCCGAATACACCCTCAACGGCCTTTGGTTCATCTACACGATGCTGCCCGTTATCGGCCTTGTCATCGCCGGCGCGATCTGGTACTTCTATAGGCTGAAGGATAAAGACGTGCAGCTCATGACCGACTGCAATATCGGCAAAATCTCGAGAGAAGAAGCCCTCGCAGGCCTCAGCATCAAAAACGAATTCACCGAAAACTAAGCATAATTCAAGCCTCCCGTATCGCTCGGGAGGCTTATTTTTGTGTAAAGAACGGGAGCCGAGCCAATGCCCGACCCCCTGCCGCAAAGCTGTAGCTTTACTTATTTTATACCGTTTTCATAAGCCTCGATCATCTTCTTAGGCATTTGACCCGTAGGAACAAGTGAATTTGACCTGTTTTTAAGGCGATTCAGGTATTTTTCGCTGTTCTCACCCGTAAAAATCCTGACATCCAGTCTCATTTTATTCTTCTCGATCGGCGTGATAAGAATTTTATCAACAAAGGTGTCGATAAACTCTTTTGTCACCACGCCGTCGGCTATATTTCGCTCTGCCGCTCTCATTGCGGCTCGTATCTCATCCATATGGCGCTTGAATTCATCGCTTGAATCCCTGCGGCTTCTAAGCTCCGAAAGCTCCTGCTCGGCGGCCTCGATTTCTTTGTTGCATTGAGCAGCCATATCTCTGAAATCCGTATCCGAAATATTGCCCTCGGTAACAAGCTCGAGCAGCTTCTGTTTTTTCTTTTGTGACGATGCGATTTTCGCTTCCTGTGATTCGATCCGCCTTTGCAGACCGCCGTCATCTCTCAGCGAATTATACATCCGCTCATATTCGCCGATCATTTTTTCTGAATCGCTGTAATTATCGCGAAACACTTCAAAAAGAACCGACGCGATCTCGCTCTCATAAATCACAAACGACTCGCATGAATCGCTGCCGTTATTTTTCTTGCTCGAGCAAACCCAGCTGCTGTCCTTCCGACCCTGCCTGTCAGCGGATGCACGGCGATAATACGGGGCTCCGCAGCAGGTGCAAAACAGCTTGCCTGTCAGCAGATTTGCATGGTTGCAGATGTTCTTGCGATTTTTTACATCATCGCTGCGACGTTTTAAGATGAAGTTTGCCTGATCCCAAAGCTCCTCAGAAACGATAGCGGGCACTATCTCCCCCGTTTCATCCTTAAACATGACCCACTCCTCCGGGGGCAGGAACTTTTGCTTCTTTGTAAACATATCGACCACTTTGACCTTGTTCCCGACATAGTATCCCTTGTATTTCGGGTTTGAGATCAAGTTTGACATTGTGGTGTGCGATATCTTTTTGCCGTTGTTATTGCGGTAACCCTTCTCCCAAAAGACATTCTCGATCTGCTTCATTGAGTATTTGCCCGTGGCGTATAATTCAAACAATTCGCGCACCATAACGGCTTGCTCCTCGTCAATAACAAGCCTTTTATCCTTCTTCCGATACCCGAAAATCCGGCTGTTGCCTATAACAACGCCGTTTTTAATAGCTTGCTGCTGACCGAACTTTACACGGCTTGACAGCTTCCTCAATTCATCCTGCGCGATCGACGACATTATCGAGAGTCTCAGCTCGGAATCCTCATCAAATGTGTTGATGTTGTCATTCTGAAAGAACACGCCCACTCCGCACGATAAAAGCTGCCTCGTGTATTGGATCGAGTCAAGAGTATTTCTGGCGAAACGAGAAATCTCCTTCGTGATCACAAGGTCAAAATTGTCGTCTGCCGCATCGTCTATCATTCGGTTGAAATTCTCACGGTGCTTTGTGGAGATGCCGGAAATGCCTTCGTCAACATACCCGGCAACAAAAGACCATTTTGCGTTTCTTTTGATAAACTCCTCATAATAGCTCACTTGGTTATCCAGAGAATTAAGCTGTTCATCCGTCTCCGAAGAAACTCGGGCATAATATGTTACCCTCAGCGGGATATCATAAATCGACTTTGTCCGCAGCATTTGGCGAACCTCATGTATATCCAAACCGCTTCCTCCTTTCACGGTAGATTGACGATCCGAATCGTTAAAAACAAGTCACCTATATTATACGTCAACTCGGAATTTAATCAAGTCAAAGCGCATGATTACCATTTTTTACATCTGCGTTTTGCCGTTACGGAAATGAGCTGCCGCAATAAAAGCGGCAGCTCTTTCAAGCATAAACTCCAAACACCTCTCCGCCGAATGAGCAGAATGCAAAACGACGGATGTAATGTTTAGTGCGGAATTTTTGATCGATCGCCTTCTCCTTTTCGATTTCTATGTGGCTTTCTTTGAGGTGTACTCCTTTATTTTAAGGCGCATTTTATTCCTCTCATCCTCGGTTATGAATCCCTTCTCATACAGCGTGTCATTATAATACGAAAGCCACAGCTGCTCAAAAGTATTCTGTTTTGTTTTTTGAATCATTTGTCGCCTCCGTTATTTTTCTACGCTTAAAGCAGGTAATTCTTCTGTCATATCGAGAGCGGCGGACGCCACTAAATTTTACCTTCTGATTTTATTATTGTTGAGTATGCCGCAAATATTCAATGATGCAGAAGTGGCCGATTCGCGGTTTTTACCGCAGATTACTTATTGACTTTCCGTTCAATGTGCTGAAAAACGGTATGGCTGATAACGGTTTCACGATAGCATCCTGTTGCCGCCTTGCGTTCGGGCTTGGCACGGTCGACACCCATCATTGCAGCAAGATCGTCACCGTAAATACACCATTCACGGCCGTTTTTGAATGCGTTGATCGTGCCGTCCTTACAGTGCCTTATGACCGTCGCATAACAGAGACCGGTTAATTCGGCAGCTTTCTTAGCGCTCAGAATGAACGGCGGGGGCATAAGCTCATCCGCATCATTTATTCTAATCGAATTATACATACCACGGCTCCTCCTTTCTTTCGGAATTCGGCTTACTTGCAGGTACAAAGCGCTTGACTTTGTTAATTGTCCTGTAGGTAAGCTCCTTTTGAGTCAGATAGCAGCCGCCGCTGAGACCGACGGTTGCATCCCAATCAGGATTGCAACGGCCTGTAAGCGGCTGACCTATTGACTCAAAAAAGTCGGCTATCTGCTGTGTCGAAGAGTTATTCAGGAAAAAGAAGTGATTGAGCACTACATTTCCTTTGTCGTTTTCTATCGAAAGCAGCAGTTTAGCTACGGGGCACGATTTGGAGTTTTCAGAGCCTTGATATCTATCCATGTTAACTCCCAAAACTCTAAACGAATAATACCCTTCATTGAGAAGAATGAATTTATCCTTTCTCTCGGATACCGAGCTGAAATCCAGCTCATCATCGACTGTAATTGATAAAAAATCTTTCATTTTGTTATCACCTTTCGTATTAAAATAGTATTTTTTAGTGTCCCTCTCCAAGGACGATAGAGTCACGGGTCGATGTCGATACATACCGCTTTTCGCCCCGTCACTGAAAGTATGTAAGATTGGTCTTGGTTTTTTGAAGTGATTTGCAATTATGTCGCTTGAGACAATATGATAAGGTCTGTCAAACCTTGTCAGCAGCGATTATCGCTGTCGTATCTACGGCCATCGCATTTGTTTTCACCTCCCGTGAATTCATGTTTTTGCGGATTTATCCTGTTCGTCACTGAAAGTATGTAAGATTTGGTTTTAATTTTTGCAGCAATCGGTTAAATGCATAGTCAAGGCATCTATATCGGCATATTGCAGGCAAAACGGTCAATACACTTTGTTATGCATTTCAATGCCATATCCTCGCAACAATTGACCATGGTTAGGCAAGCTATGAAGCAAAACTTCCGAAGCAAACTTAGGCAACTGCTGCAACTAAGTCTCCAAAACCGCCGAAGAGGCAATGCGAAGGCAGGCACACGCAGGCTTAGACAAACAACGGCAGACTTTAGCATCACAACTGCAATATCCTTGAAGGCAGACAAAGGCAGTCACAGGCAAATAACTATCCTTACTTAGGCAAACATATGCAGTAGGCAAATTAAAGCATTAAATGCAAACAATAATGCAATAAAGAATGCAAACTAATGCATATATAATATCTATCTTAATGTTGTTTAGTTGTTACGGATAGTCTCTGCACGCTGCCTTGCGGCAAACCCCGAGTATTAATCGGGATTCACCGCATAAGCAATAAAGAAGGAAAATAAAGAAAGGGTCATTTAACTATGCACAGCGAAACCTCAGTCGGTTTTGTTCCGTTTCACATATCGCAATTGTGTAGATCGTATCATCATCGCAATAGCAGATAGTCACGCCTTCGCTGTCTATGCCTGTGTAATTGATTATGAATACATGATCGTAGATCGTTTGACCGCCGGTAAAGCCCGTCAGCAATAATTCTCTGTAATTGGCTTTCACCCGGCACAGCCCCTTAGGATCCAGCTTTTTCATAACTATGCCTTGCTCCGAGAGCATGGCAAGCGTAAAGCCGTCACCGGTGTCGATTATCGCCGCCACCCATTTCCGTATGTCGTCATCGCCGACCCTCATAAACCGTATCCCGTTGCCGGCGGGATCCATTTCAATAAAATAATCGTAATCCTCTCCTATGAGCAGCATTTCTTTATACAGCATAAGATCAACTCCGTTTCTTTGATTTTTTGTTTTTGCTGTTGTTTTTCTTTTGATTCTGTTTGTTTTTCTTGCCCTTGACCTTCGGCGGCTTAGTGGGCCAATACCTTTCGCATTTGGTCCTTTTCGGCGGATACAGGCCGAAATACATACAGTGAAGTATGCTGCCGTTGCGGTTCTCGCTGTGACGGCAACGAGCGCAGTCGCAGGGGATCTTATTGGGCTTTTTGATTCTGAAAACAGTGCTTGTGGGTGTACCAACCTTACCGGTTGACATAATCATCATTCCTTTCATTAATAATTTTTAATTTTTCATTTAGGATTAATTCAATACCGTAAAAGCCGTAAGTCGATATTATCTTCCGCCGTCGGACGGTTTCCGAACGGCTAAAATCACAGGCCTTTGCGGGTGCGGCGGACGGTGATAAGCCTCCTTTCTTTTTCGACTCGCAAAAAGTGTGTAAGATTTGCTCCGCGTTTTCTGCCTTAGAAGGACAAGCGGGTGAATATTGCCGTTTTGTCCCGGTAAAGAAAGTATGTAAGATTACCGAGCGCATAAAAGTTTCTGAACAGCAAAAGTCGAATCAAAGGCTTATCGGGCACCAATCATAAATTACAGAAGGGACGAGCTAACCCGTCCATAGTCAGTCGCTCAGCCGTCGCAGCTCCGCAGGGTCGTTTAACCGAACCCCACAGAGCCCGACATTGCCGTTACGGTGGCTTCAATCGATCACCGCCTTTTTACACAATTTTCTTGCCTTCTGTTACCCCCTCCTGTCATTTAAGATGTTCCGGCGTGTAAGAGAGGCCGCCGATCCTCTGCCGCGCTTCATACCGCCTTACAGCAAAAAACCACGGCAAGAGAATTATCTCCTGTCGTGGTTTTTATCATTGAAAGTATGTAAGATTAACTGCGGCGGTAATTTAGAAACAAATGAAGAATCAATACAGACAAAAGCGCTCTGTTCCGAGCTATGAGAATCACTTTGTTTTCATTATTAATTCTTGATAAACGCAGTCTGTTATGGTATACTGAAATCATAGAATTACGTTCACCTAATCCGCCTAAAAGTGAATGCTCTCACTTGAGCGAATGGGACGAAAAGCAACTGTTTTGGAGGTGCGCTATGGCACTGGATAATAAATTAGGGCTGACAAATTCCGCTGATCTTGCCCGAGAAGAAGAACGCATCAGCAAAAAAAAGGCTGTTGAACTGTTTGAAAACGGCGTACTTGACTCTCTCCCGGCGGGCAAATTCTCAACCCTGCAGGCGATACACAAGTATCTTTTTGAGGATATTTATGACTTTGCCGGCAAGCTGCGCACAGTGAATTTGGCGAAAAACAATTTCCGCTTTGCACCCCTGATGTATTTGGAAGCGGCGCTGGCCAACATTGAGAAGATGCCGCAGTCCACCTTTGACGAGATCATAGAAAAGTATGTAGAAATGAATATTGCCCATCCATTCCGCGAGGGTAACGGCCGCAGCACCCGTATATGGCTCGACCATATTCTAAAAGTTGAAATCGGCATGGTCGTAGATTGGAGCAAGGTGGATAAAGAGGACTATCTCCTTGCAATGGAGCGCAGCCCTATCAAAGATGTGGAAATTAAGGTGCTGCTGAAATCGGCGCTGACAGACGAGATAAACAGCCGCGAGATCTACATGAAGGGCATTGACCACAGCTACTATTATGAAGGGTATACAACATTCAAATCGGAAGATTTGAGATGAACTTTTTAGCAACCTTATTTCGGACGCAAATTCTGAGATAACTATTCGCTATGGGCAATTGAAACATTCATATTCTGCGAGTTATTCAGATGAATGCTCCGTTTGTATTCTGCTAATGTACGATTGATTATTCAGGGAATGTTTGCTTCTGAATACGTTCTCGCTTTGGGTCGGTCAGAAGATCGTTTTGGCAGTTTATACAGTTGAATATAAAAGTTGAAGGGCGGTTACAATGGACTGTTGAAAATCCGCCGAAGTGTCTTTTTGTGCTCTGTATGGAAAACGCAGATTAGGTGTTTGACCTGCCGAGTTGTCATATATGACGACATGTTGTCATTACAGGTTATGACGACCGTTTTCGGGAGATAAAAAATCGTCTCATTTTTCGGGTTCATTTCTTACAGCTCGGCAACAGAAAAAAATAACCACGGACGGGAACAGACCCGCGCCGTGGTTATTTTCATCAAAAGTATTCTCTTAACTTACGCCGCCCCCAAGGGAAAAGGAATTACAACCGTTCACGCACCATCATCAAGGCATAGCCAAGTAGATTTTGTCCAATCCACTTGTCCCTTTCAAGTCTATCAGGATCATTCATTGACAACCCGATACCCCATATTCTGTCCTTGACCGCACATTCAGCCAAGATACAATCTTCCGTTGCCTTTAGCTGCGATTTCAAGTCCTCATTCTGAGAGAATTTCGCGATCAATCCCTCAAAAACAATTATTTGACGAACGCCGTTCCAATAGCTCTCGTTATAATTTGCGACAAGCCTGCCAAGAGCTTTTATCTCGGCAACATCATCAGTCGCAAGTATTTTAACTGCCGTGTCCTTGTCTCCGAAGCACACGGTTTTTTTATACATCATATATTGCTCCATTGAGGAAATGTCTACATCGTTCACGGTAAATTCACTGGGATACCAATTACTTAAGTATCCGTTTTCCTCATTTGGATTATGAAAACAAACTATTTTCATTGTGCTTCACCGACTCTTTTAACATCCAAATCGTAAAACCCGCCATATGAAACACTTACGAGAGCCTTAATGTGTCGATCACATTTTTACTTTATCGACATCGGAGTCAACAATTTCACGCATCTTTTGTCTTGCGTTTGCTTATTTTTTTATTATAGCGTTCTTGTCTCGATTTTACAAGTAAATTGAAGGGTAATTTACAACCGCTCGGCAATTGCATCGGGGAGGCTGTCGTCAAAGCAGGCCGCATATTCAGGGTCAAAGTCTAATCGACAGCTTATCCGGCGATCATTTAAAAACAAAAGGCACTTTTTGAGCATGGGGGAGCTTCAAAAAGTGCCTTATTGATTAGTGATTACGGGTTATTTGTACTGTGTAGTTGCGGTTCTGGTGATGGTATCGGCCGGGCCGCCGGAGCCATACACGACAAACTCGGTCGTCACCTTGTATGTACCCTTGTCGGAAAGCTGGAAATAGTGGAATCCGGTATAAACATTTTCATATATCACGTCGATCCACTTGTCATTTGTCTGACCGATATCCACTCTGCTCCAGAACAGACCGAGAACCTTTTTTTCAACGTAGGTAGTTATAATGGCTTTGCTGAAATAATTGTCGTACGCCACAAGGCTATTCATAATTGTCAGCTTACCTGACGAAGAAACCGAAGCCTCGTTAGATACGTCCATCGTATTATTAAAATACGGTTCGACCATCTGTGCTGCAGCAAAAGCCGAGAAAGTCGACATAGCCATCACGAAAGCGACAGCAACACAAATGACTCTTTTTATGATATTTTTCCGCATTTTTTCACCTCTTCTCCCCCATTCAGCATCTACAACGCTTTATTCGTCAAAAATGAGACAAAGAATAAAAAAAATTTGGCAGCCGTCACTTCAGTGACGGCTGCAACTCATCCAAGTGCGAACATGCAATTTTACTCTAATTCATCTACCATATCTATCAAATCAGTACAATTAGTGACTCCAGAACATATTAGTTTCATCCTACATTCGCCTTCAATCCAAAAAGCTTCACATAGTTTGCTCGTTTCAGAGCAACACACCGTTATCTCTCTGCCATTATGGACAAGTGCTTTTGTACTGCTTTTTTCACTATCCAAGGCAAATGATGCGTCATTTGTTACCGATTGTCTCAACTCAATAACAGCGCCCGTCTCGCTATTCTCATACCGCACGAAGCTCATATCGTCATTCAACACCCGTTCCGTTTCCGTAAACCCTTCGGGCACTTCCGTGAACGCATAAACGTGGTCTATTTCTGCCGCGCCGTCTCCCGCGAAAAGAATCTCTTTGAAGTTCTCATAGGTCTTGACAATGAAATTCACTATCGGATTCCCTGTGGCATTGACGCTCACCAGCCCCGCAAGCAGGAGCGCCAAGGTCGCCGCCAGCGCAATGAGCCCTTTGATATTCAGGCGCGATTTACGGTCGTTCTTCGGCTTCTGACCGTTGTTCGCTCCTATGCTGTCGATAAGCTCCTGCATCTTCCTGTTGAATTCGTCGCTGAACTCAACCTCGATCTCGGATTCATCGGGAACATCCGCAAACTCCTCCGCTATCACCGTGCTGAACACCATATTGAATTCACTTCTCGTCATAGACATTCTGCCATTTCTCCTCTCTTTAACATCTCCGCAAGCATTTTTTTGCCCCTGTATATCTGCTTACAAACCGTGCTCTCGGTACGATCGACCGTACTCGCAATTTGCTCGACCGACAGATCGAGCACGATTTTATAATAAAGCACCTCACGATATTTATCGTCGAGCGAGCGAATCGCATCGAGCAGCTCATCATACTCGACCTTGGCGCAAACGCTCTCGACGAACACCGAATCATTGAACTCCAAATTGAAATCAATAAACTTATTTTCGCATTCTTTCTGTATCTTTTGCCGTCGGAGCGTGCTGATCGCCTTGTTTTTGGTCGCCTTGAGCATATAATTTTTCAGATCCGTCGGGTCCTCGATCTTGGTTAGGATATCCATATGCGACGACGCGATCGTAAAAAAGACATCCTGGACAACGTCTTCGGCATCATCCATATTGTGTACTACGGAATCTGCGATGAAAACCATCTGCTTCCTGTGTTGGTAATAAACTTCCTCAAATCGTTTTCTTTCAACTTCCGTGCCGATCGTGTTAAGATACAGCGATAACATTAATATCATTTTCTTTCATTGTAATATTTTAGCTCTTACACCATATGTTATCACAAACATTGCTAAATTTCAACATGTTAGTGCATATCTTTTGAAATAATTTGAAAATTTTTTCATCCGGAGAATTCTGAATGCGTCGAATAAACCGATAAAAGAGCAAAAGCAGCATATTTGCTGCGGAAGTCAGATAAACAGCATAACCGAGCTGAGAAGCATCTCCCTTCTCGGTCTTATTGCTCATATACACTTTTTGTCACTCTGCGGTCGATGACGGGGCGGCTGACGGTGAAATTTATTCTTGCATTTTGGAATTTTTTCTGATATAGTAAACATGAGGAGGTTGTTTTTATGAGAAACACAATCAAAAAAGTTATTTCTGTAGTTCTGATTTCCATTATTATTCTTACGGCTTTTTCAGCGGCTCTTTCCGCATTGGCAGCCGAAGAACCGCTTCATAACGAGCAAAGCAGCGTCGATTTCTCCGAGATGAACATGATAACCTATCTTTCAAGCGTCGGGTCGGATTTTTACACCAATCGTGACTATTCGGACGGCGGAAACACTTCTCTTGCAACCGCCTATCTAAGCTCATGGGCAGGCCCCGTAAGCGAAAACGCTCACCCGTACAACGGCTCATTATACAGCAAAGCTGAGTACAAAAAGCTGAGCAACATTGCCTATTTGGACGGCGTTATCAAAATTGACAACGATATCAACGCCGTTAAATCCGCCGTAATGGAATACGGCGCGATCTATTGCGGGTTCACTTACACCGACAAGACGACCGATGATTCTAATTATTGCACTCCCCTGCTCTACAAAACAGAGGACGGCGAAGAATGGAAGAGCCACGCCGTAACGATGGTCGGGTGGGACGATAATTACCCGAAAGAGAATTTCCCCGTTCAGCCGAAAAAGAACGGAGCAATACTGTGCAAAAACAGTTGGGGCACGGATCGCGGGTATGACGGATATATCTATATCTCATATGAAGACAGGATATTCAGCCCGTTATCCATTAAGGAATTTGCCGCTTTTACCGTTGCGGATAAGGACTGCGGATACAACAAAATTTATCAATATGACGAATACGGTGCAAACGGAGCGTTTTACGGATTATATGACAAAATAGATTACGCATTCAACGTGTTTCCCGAGCAGGGCAAGGCACTGAACAGCGATGAAACCCTTAAAGCCGTTTCGTTCCATACGACCTTCAGCAACACCCGCTATTCCGTATATCTTGTAGAGGATTATAAGAATCCCGAGGACGCATGGCTCGGCGGCCGTAACTCGAAAGCCGTTAAAATAGCTTCAGGAAAGGTTAGCGATCCCGGCTATTCGGTCATTGACCTTGACAGGGAGTATACGCTAAAAAAAGGCACAAGATTCGCCATAGTGCTAAAGCTCGACGGCGCCCTCGCCTTAGCGGAGCAGTACACTGCTGAAGTGTCATATGTGCCGGGAGTTCGCGGAAATCGCGGCGAAAGCTATTATTCCTCGAAAAATCTTATCATCGACCTTTATGACAGCCTTGAGAACTCAAACTGGTCGATCAAGGCTTTCACGTCATACCACCCAGACAGAATGATGGCTCCGGGCAAGGGGCTTAAAAGCTACTTCGGTATTGACAATGAGAATCGAGAGTATTCCTCAACCAAAACTTACTCAATAGAAGAAATACAAAAACTCGGCGGCAAGATCAATCAGGATTATATTGATTATCTTAAAAACCCCGACGGCGGCGAGCTCATTCCCTCCCCGCTGAAATACAGCTTTGACACGGCATCTCAAAAGGCGGTATCTTTGCCCGCAAAATACGATCTGCGTGATTACGGCTATGTTTCGACAGTCAAAGATCAGGGATTCCTCGGCAGCTGTTGGGCGCACGCAGCGCTCGCTTCACTCGAAAGCAACACTCTGAAAAAATACGGCACAGGCGACGGGATATTCAGCTCTTATAAAACCGTCGAAGCGAGAACTCCGTGCTCAGCGAGCATCTCTTCACCCGGCGGAAAAGAAACCTTCAAATTCACTTCACCGGGCAGTGCCGAATACACCTTCACTCTCAGTGAAGGCGCACAGGGAACGATTTATTCGTCCTTCGGTACAGTGCTCGCAAGCGGCGGACAGAGCATAACCTGTTACATAGCAAAGGGTGACTCCGTATTCCTGACCGCGGGCTTTTCGAGCAGCTCCGCAACAGGCGTAATCACCGTCACGGCGGATACCGAAACTCTGTATGACGAGCGGACTTCAACAAGGATAGAGGCCGGCGACTGTTTAAAGAGCCGCACCTCCGGCGATTCATACAGCATCTTTTCCGTTGAAAGCGAAAGCTACTTCAGCGGATATTGCAGGATCGTCTGCGGCGGGGACATCGACATAACGGTTAACGGCAGTGAGATCGAGCCGAACAGGTATTATTATTTCACTGTTTACACCGATTACAGGTTCTACGAAGGCGATGAGCCTTCCACATACTCTATGCAGATCGTGATAAATTCCCCCGACGGCAAAGAGGTCGATTTTGAGATAGAGACCATGGATTATGCCGAATATATGTGTAAAGACAGCATTGACATCGCCCTTAACGAAACGGTGCACGTTGAGCTCACCGAAGATTATGAAACGGTTTATACATTCAGATTTGTGCCGGAGAAGAGCGGATTTTATTGCGCTGAGAGCGACAACGGGATTCATGTCAACGTGTTTGACGCAGATAAAGAAAGAGTTGCCGCAAATAAAAGCAACGGATATTCATATTATCTGAAGAAGGACTGCGAATACTATTTCGGCCTTATCTGCTATGAATCCGGCAATTTTTACATAGCCGAATATGACGGCAGCTCACACAGCGTTGAGCTTAAAGAGAATGAGCCGATCGATGACAAGCTTTATTCGGCCGCCGCTTGCCACGAATACAGCTTCACGGCGAAAGAAGAGGGCAATTATCGTTTTATTATTCGTGATATTGACAAGAATGACTATACGATAGAATTAAACGACAAAAACGCAAATGCAACGTTCATCAACGGCGACGCTTATATCTACACATCATTTGATAAAGGCGAGAGAAAGACTGTTTCGGTCAGATTAGCCGAGGATGAGAGCGGAACGTATTGGTTCGGGCATAAATACACCGTCTCGGTCGAGCGCTCCAAGGGAACATCCTTAATGGACGATGCTCCGGAGATAGCCTCCGGTGACTCTGTCACAGTATCGGATATGGCGCCTGTTTATAAATTTGTCGCTCCTAAGGACGGCGAGCTTGCTTTTGAAGTGACGCATACGCCTGCCGATGATGATGACGTCGGATCGGTATGGATGTATCTTTATAACGAATCCGTCGGCACACCTTATTATGAACATTCGTTTTTCAGAAAGCTTGACAGATTGACCTACGTCGTAGACGGAAAAATCGAATTTGAAAAAGGCAAAACATACTTCATTTATTTTGAATGCGGCGGTGCCTCTTCTTTCGTTTTCAATGTCAAAGAATATGCCGACTATGACATAACCGAAACCGAAACACTGACGCTTGATAACACAGTGAATGTTGCGTCCTTAAATTGCCCCATAAGCGTTCCCGTTTCTATTGCTCCGCGCGGTGAAAATATAGGAAATATAGACACGGTGTATTTTTACATTGAAAGCGTCTATACCGACAGCACGCTCCGATTTGAAAGCGATTCACTTCCATATTTCGGATTTGATTTTATTGGGCAAAACGATACTGATAAAGGCACCTTTATCAGCAAATGGAAATTGGATATTTCCGAAGGCACATTCGGCTCAAATGACAAAGAAGAAGGCACCTTGTTCATTGAGGATAACGGCGAATACAACATATGGCTCGGGCTCGACTATGCGACCCACCGAAGCTATTTTTACCTTCCCGACTTCGTGCCGTACAAATCAATATATCGAATCGATTCTCACGGCAGTAATGTGGTCAAATGGACCTCATCAGACCCGAATGTCGCAAGTGTTGATGCAAACGGAACGGTCGTCGCCCGCCGAATAGGCTCAACGGTTATTACCGCCGTTTTTGAGGACGGAACAGTCGACTCGGAGACCCTCTATGTCAAATATGCGTGGTGGCAAACGCTTATCAGGATATTCCTTCTGGGATTCATATGGTATTAATACAGCCGCACATAAAGCTCTTAAAATCAAAACAAGCGGGAGAGTTAGGCCTCTCCCGCTTATAGTTTTAAATCGTTTATGTGTTAAACGTTAGACAGTCTAACAGCTTTGGGCGCTTGCTCAGCCGATGAAATTCGTTGCGACGCGCGGTTCCTTTTCAGGCAGACCGTATTTCGCACTACCGAGAGCAATGCTCTTCATCAGGAACGTCATATTTCTTGCGAGAGTTCGCATAGTCTGCTTGCCCTCCTCGTCAAGCTCCGCCTCGCCCTTGACTCTGCCGTGGATGCTGTTCCAATATTGGCTCGAGGCTATCGGCATATTGCTAATAGTGAAGTATTTATTCAGCTCGTCAAATGTCGCCGAGCAGCCGCCTCTTCTGGCGCAGACGATGCTTGCGCCGACCTTCATCGTCTTATCAAAAGGAGTGCTGTAGAAGAGCCTGTCGAGGCAGGCAATAAGCGTAGCATTCGCCGACGCATAATAAACGGGGCTTGCGACGATAAGACCGTCCGCGCTCTCGAATTCGCCCGCGAGCTCGTTGACGGTATCGTCTATCGCACATTTGCCGAGCTCTGAGCATCTGCCGCAGGCTATGCAGCCGCGAATATCCCTGCCGCCTATCTGCACGGTCTTGACCTCAATGCCCTCCGCTTTGAGAACATTCTCGACTTCACGCACGGCGACGGAAGTGTTACCGTTCGCTCTCGGGCTGCCGTTGATGATAAGAACTTTCATATAATCTCCCTTTCCGTTGACAAAAAGCGGCCGCCTTCGGTGACCGCTTTTAACTATGTTTACTTTTTCAGAATGAATTCGCCGTTGGTGCCGCCGAGATATTCGCCGTTCTTCAGGACGGCTTTGCCGTTGATATAGACGCTGTGGATGCCGCCGGGGGCTGCGTCGGGGCGGGATTCGTCAACGCTGAGCTTTGCGGGGTCAACAATGCTGATATCGGCCTTGTAGCCTTCTCTGAGGTAGCCGCGCTCTTTGATGCCGTAGCGGTCGGCGGTTGCGCCCGTCATTTTGCGGACTATCTTCTCGGGGGCGATATTCCAGCGCCTGCCGAGCAGGAAGAACTGCGGGAAGGTCTGGAAGGTCGCGATATTCTGCCTCCCCTTCTCCTCAACCCATGCGTCGGTCATGAATACCGACATATCGTCCTCCATGAGCGTACGCACAATCGTGTCGTTGTAATATTTATCGAGATAGATCCTGCCTGTGCGGTCGGAGAGCTCAACGAGCTTCAGATACATATCCAGTGGCTTCACGCCCTCCTCTTCGGCGAGCTGAATGACCGTTTTGCCCTCGTATTCGGGGTGATCATCACTGATATACGCGACGGTCATATCCTCCCAGTCGATGCCGAGCACCTTGCGGTACATGAGTATGGTCAGGCTGAGCTTGAAGCGGTTCAGGGGTGAATTCGCCTGCTCCTTGGGGAGCTTTGCATACCATTCGGGGAACACAACAGTGATGACCGACGCGCCGTAATGGAATGCGTAATTATCATATGCAATGGGCTTGCCCTGAGCTTTGAGGGTGTGGAAAACATTCAGCATCTTATCGAGCTTTTTCCACGATTTCTTGCCCGTGAAGATAAGGTGGCTGTACTCCGTGCGAACGCCCGTTTGCTCCATGATATCAACTATCTCGTCGAGTGCGATCTCGAGGTGGGATTTCTTGGTGATGAGCGGATATTCCGCGCTGACCGCCGAGCAGGCTCTCGCATGGACGGTGAGAATTCCGTCGTATTTAGCTATCTCCCTCGCGAAGGCATAAAGCTCCTCCTTGGTTGCGTATCTGTTCGGCTCATACATGAAGCCCATCGAGCCGCCGAATGCGCCGTCCTCCATCGCCTGATGGACGTGGTCGATCTCATTTTTAAGCTGCTCCGGGGTGAGCGGCGTCGAGTCATAGCCGCAGATGCCCGCACGGACAGAGCCGTGACCGACGAGCGGCACGATATTGACATGGAGCCTGCCCGTGAGCTTCTCGCGGAAGGAAGCGAGGCTGCCGGTGAATTCCGACTCAAAGAGGCCGCCGCCGAGCTTGTCTCTGTAGGGCGTATTTTCATCCGTTCCGAACGGCGAAAAGCTGCAATTGCCGGTTATCTGGGTGGTGATGCCCTGCCTGATGAACGGGCTGAAGAATTTCTCGCTGTCCGCCCTGTCGCAGAAGAAATCATTATGCGAATGGGCGTCAATAAAGCCGGGGCAAACATAAAGATCGGTTGCGTCGACCGTCTCATCCGCCGCTTCGTCGCACTTGCCGACCTTGAGAATCTTGTTGTCCTCAATAAGGACGTCGCCGACAAACGGAGCATTGCCGCTGCCGTCGAATACAGTGCCGTTCTTGAATAAAGTTTTCATGCTTTTGCCCCTTTCTGTGGTCTGTTTAAATATTATACAATACCGCTGCGGACAAATCAATAAAAATCTGAACAGCCGTGGCGAATTTCATTCGGTTTTGGAGTTTAGAAATTTCAAACGGGTTTTTTCTCGAAAAAAACTTGAAAAATACAAATTTTTTTACAAATCTGTGAACCGAAATTGCGAGATCTTGTCTTTATTCATGAGAGGGTTTTTCATAAGGGCGAGTGCGCCCTGAGGAAAGGCTCAAAAATGAATTCAGGAGGCAGAAAAATGAAACGGAAACTCAAAAGCGCATTATCATTGTTGCTGTGCATGATAATGGTATTCGGTGCGGTCGCCGTCGGCGGCGAGGGCATCGGGGAATTGAAAGCCAGCGCAGCATCGGTAACCTGCCACTACTATGGAAGTAGATGGAGGGTAACGATACCGGCAAACACATTCGTGCAATGTTACAGTTCAACAGCCCTGACAACAAAAAATGGACAAATTAGCGGAAAAAGCGCTGCTTACGATATTAATTGTTACAATGCATATTACATGAGTGACGGCAGTACCATTTATTCATTTGTGGACCAAAATGGAAAAACATGCTATTTTCCGCGCAAAAGCAGCTATACGGAATATATTTTACCATCCTCAAACAGTTCAATCTCTGACAGTGAATACTCTCTAAAAAACGGATGTAATCACTATAAGCGATTTTCATGGAATTCAACCGGAGCATCAGAATACACTGTGAAAATGGTTGACTCTAGCGGATATCCCAAAATTATTGACTCCTCAACCGACACATCATATGATGTTTTGCACGCGTCACATGGCAGAGGCAAAGCGTAGCCGGACACTTCCGGTTGGCACGGCTGCATCCGCTGATCTCCACATTGAAGCCGTTACCGAAATCCCGGTACAGGCACTTCTCCAAGTCGATGGTGCGGATGCTGTAGTTTTCGTCGAGAACCTTTTTCAGCTCCGGCAGTGACGGGTAATGTACCATTATCTGTTTTCCTCCTTCCTGAATTGATGCTGCGGGTAGCAATGGGTAGCAACACGGGTAGCAGCATTTCCGGGTACTGCCACCCCGGAAAGCTCAGTAATTACAAGGCTTTTCGCAGCGTAGGTAGCAAAGGTAGCAGTTACCGCTGTGTTTATGCCCACGGCAATCATTACTTGGAGGCAAATCTCTAACTTACATCCAAACAAGGATTTTTTCGGCTGAGAAGTTTGAAGTACTGCTACCCAGAGGCCGGAAACCCTTGCGGCATAAGGCTTTTTGCGGGTAGCAGTTGTGAAAAAGGCTGCTACCTGTACTGCTACCTCTGCTACCTGGATCACAGGAATTCAGCGCCGACATAGCCGTACTCCCGTGCGTATTGTTCCTTCGCCTCAAGCGTGAGCGAATAATCCTTGTAGAAGGTGTTGCCCTTCTGCCGTGTGGTCATGTCGGCGTAGGAGCAGCCGAGATGGGCGGCAAGGGTCTCGCGGAATTCCTTTGCGGTCTTAACGAAGCCGTTGTTGTTCTCCCGGCACCACGCCTGATAGACCCGATAGATACGGCCCGTGGTGCAGTGGGGATTGATCCGGCCCTTCGGCCACGGACACATACACTCGTCGAAGAAGCTGACTACGGTGCTGTTTTTGCTCATGTACCGTTCCCGCGCCGCCGTGAAGCTCTCTGGCTCTGAAAAGCGATAGCCGTTGCGGATGACCGTTTGCAGCGCCCGGATCGCCTTGTAAACGATGCCGCCGCGCTCGGCGTACAACTTGTCCAGCAGCCGCTTGTCCTGCTGCTCCTTCGGGATGACGTTGGGACAGCGGACGACCATGATGCGGTTATATACCCGCTGGTCATCGTCGCCGCCGAATTTCGGAAGCCGGTTCATACAGAACCAGAGCAGGTCGTTGTATATGAATTCAAACGCCTGCTGCCCTTTGAACTCGGCATAGAGGCTGTCGCCGCCGGTGATCTTTTTAAAAGTCTTCAACTCGTCCATGTGCATTTCACCGTCACCTCCTCTCTCTGCGTTAATTTCACGACGCTCACTCCTGCTTGTTTGAAGTGATGATCAGCCATTCCCGAAAAGCATCGACCGGAATAAGGATCCTCGTGCCGATGCGGATGGACGGGAAGCCCTTCGATTTCACAAGCTCATACGCCTTTGGCAAGGATATGCCCAGCTGCGATGACAGCTCTTGTACGCTCATCGTTGTCTTTTCCATATCCTTCATACCTCCATTTCTGTAAATTTGGGCGCAAAAATACCACCTTCAAAAATCTCGCATGGATTTTCATAGGTGGTCACGTCAGCACAATATTGGTTTTTCCGTTTGTCATGATCTGTCGGACTGCATTGTAAGCGGTAAGATCTTTCACGCCGCAGTCGTTTCGCTTATCGATGAGTTTCTCTCGCTGCTTGATGCGGCGGTTTTCACGCTGGCGTTTTCTGTCTTTCAAGTTCATTGCTTCCTTCTGAAAAAATATAGACTGCTCCCGAAAGTGCGGGAAACAGCCTTTCCTGGTTGACATCCGCGAATGAGAAATACGTTTCTCACCTTTCTCACTCGCATCATATAACTTTGCGTTATCCGAGTCAATAGCAAAACAGAAATTTTTTTAAAGATTTTTATACGGTTGTAGAACCCTATAGAATCCATTCTCACTGGCAACTTGACAAAACTCACTTATAGTAATATAATATGAGTGAAATCCAAGACGAGGTTTGAGAACCATGTTTCCTGAACGACTGAAAGACCAAGGCATGACACAGATTGAGCTTGCTACGGCACTTGGTGTGTCCAGTGGTACTGTGGCCATGTGGGAAACCGGAAAACGCAAGCCCAGCTTTGAGATGTTTGAAAAACTGACGCAGGTTTTTGATAAACGAATCGATTATATTCTTGGGACGTCGGATGATCCGACTCCGGCCAAACTGAACGACATGGAAGTCGCACAACTGGGAAACTGGGCAATGCAGGAGGAGTACGAGGATGTGATGCGTAAATACTCTCTGCTCGATGATTTTGGACAGAAAACGATAGCTGCCGTTTTGCGCATGGAATTTGCCCGCTGCCAGGAGCAAGGAACCCTAAAAAGTGGTAAGAGCGTTTCGGTTTCCGTGAAAGTGCGAGACTTGCCGGACGATATCCCTTCGGTAAATGTTACGGAGGATGCGTAATGGATTATAGCTTCTTAATCGAGTATCTCAAGCAAAAACAATACCTCACCGATTTGGAAAAGGACATTCTGGATACATGGAATGAATTGCAGAAGAATCCGTTTGACCGTTCTGCGGCGCAAAGGCAGGTACTGCAAAATGACGCGAAGTATCCTGAGATTTTCTTTGCAATCAAGTCAATGCCGACAACAGTGTCTCGTCCTATTGAGCGGATGACAGAATTAGACATTCGTTATAATTTAGAGAATCAACTTGCAGCACTTGCGGCAAAGGAAGGGTGGCAGAAATATGGCCAATAAACTGGAACTGACATGGTACGGCAAGGACGAACCGATTCGGGTAGAACCGCGCCTGCTGATTGAAAACACGGCACTGTCCAACACCGCAGCCGACCCGGATACGCAGAATATGCTGATCCACGGAGATAATCTGCTGGCGCTGAAGGCGCTGGAGAGCAAATTCGCCGGACAGGTAAAGTGCATCTATATTGATCCACCATTTAATACAGGTCAGGCATTTGAAAATTATGATGATAACCTCGAAATGTCAATATGGTTAGATTTAATGAGAAGCCGTTTGCAAATTATCCATACTCTTTTGAAAGACGATGGGACATTGTTCGTTCATATTGATGATCAGAACCTTCCGTATTTAACGCTCCTTTTAGATGAAATATTCGGAAAGCAAAACCGTCTTTATCTGATTACATTTAAACAGGGAGCTGCCACTGGTCATAAGGCAATAAATCCCGGCTGCGTTACTACAACAAATTTTATACTGATTTATTCTAAATCAAAGGAACACTGGCATCCAAATCGATTGTATACTAACAGAGGCAGCCGCGACAAGCGCTATGGGAATTTTATCACCAACATTAATGATCCTTTCCCTTCGTGGAATCTTATCACGCTCACCGAAGCGTTTGCTGAAGAGAGAAAATTATCTATAAAGGAAGCGCGAGCATTTATTAAAAGCTATCCGGAACAGATGGATCAATTCGTTTTGGAACACTGCGAGTCTGTAATACAGCTGGTAAATCCTGATTATAACAGCGTCGGCGCAGAAACCAGAGCTATGATTGATGAATCCCGTAACAAACCGAATGAAATTTTAAGACAGGTTAGAGATGGATATTCTGATATTTATTTGCTGAATGGAAAGCGTATTATTTTCTATCGAGACAAGTTGAAAAAAGTTGACGGAGAATATGTCCCTGGAGAACCGTTAACTACCCTCTGGGACGACCTCCTGTCAAATAATCTGCATAATGAGGGTGGTGTTAATTTCCCTAAGGGGAAAAAGCCTGAAGCATTAATTAAGCGCTGCATAGAGCTATCCTCTGATCTGGGAGATATAGTTTTGGATTCGTTTCTTGGTTCGGGGACAACTGCAGCAGTTGCACACAAAATGAAACGTAGATGGATAGGCATAGAAATGGGAAAGCAAGCCTACACCCATTGCAAGCCAAGGATTGATGATGCTATTGCAAACAATGATGCGTCTGGCA
>ULXP01007577.1_pt1 | contig 21217 bp, 14 predicted proteins | sample 1961351 | NCBI WGS metagenome assembly ULXP01 (sample SAMEA4835840, study PRJEB28245) | human gut metagenome | biome: gut microbiome; material: fecal sample | place: Denmark | collected 2008 | reverse complement strand
ATAACAGATAAGGAGATATCCAGGCGGACTGATAGTGTCAGGCATTTAAAGGAGCTTCTTGGAAACGAACTTGAACCGGATGAATGGAAAGCAGTTGATAGCGAGCTTAATGACATTATCAGTCGAAACGGTGAAGCGCCGGTAACATTAAAAAAACATCTGGACGATGTCACAAAATGTGCGGAAGATTTTTTCAATATATATGGCAGGTATTTTACGGAAAAGGAAAAGAAGCTGACAGTTGAAGCCTGCAGAATACACGATATAGGAAAGCTTAATAAAGTTTTTCAAGTCAAAATCGGTAACGGCAGTCTGTCTGGTAAGACAGAGGATATACCGCATGGCTTTTTAAGTGCAATTTCTGTCAGCAAAAAAGAGTTTCTGAGCAGGTTTCCGGAATGTGATATATCTGATTTTAAGGCATTTATCACAGCGGTATATTATCATCACACAAGGAAAGACATCTGGACGGATGAACAAATTAAGGAATATTGTGAGAAATATTATATAGATTTTCTTAGGAAATACAGGGATGATGAAAATGTAAAGGTTTATCCTTCATACAGAAATAAATTATTGTTCGGACCGGGCCGATACGGAATAGCAGAGGGTGATTGGGAAAAATATGCGCTCATAAAAGGATTGCTGAATAAATTTGATTATTCGGTGAGCGCGGGATATGTAGAATCGGAGAGAAACAGTGATCTGGCAGACAGACGGCTTAAAGGTAACATTTATGATGCTTTATGCGGTAAAGGCCTAAGACCAGTACAGAAATTTATGAGTGATAATTGTGATAATAATGTTGTTGCCGAAGCGCCGACGGGTTCGGGTAAGACAGAAGCAGCGCTGCTTTGGATTAACGGTGAAAAAGCATATTATACATTACCGTTACAGATATCTTCAAATGCTATATATGATCGTATTAAAAAACAATATGGTTATGATGATGTTTCATTATTACATGCAGACTGTATGCAGAAATTTATAATAGATGGAAGCAAAGAAAATGCCTATATAAAATACGAGCGGGCAAGATTATTGTCAGAACCATTAACCATATGCACTGTCGATCAGTTATTTAAGTTTGTATATAAAGCATTGGGAACGGAAATATTTGCGGCAACATTAAAATACTCTAAGGTAGTATTAGATGAGATACAGTCATATTCACCGGGATTAATTGCAGCATTGATTTATGGATTGAAAATGATTACCGACATGGGTGGACGGTTTGCAATCATAACGGCGACATTGCCTCCGGTGATTAAATATTTTATGGCTAGATATGGTCTTATTGAAGGGGAGAAGTATGTATATAAGGATTTCTCCGGAACCAATACAGATAAGCGACACATGGTGGATATGTATGATGGTCCGATAAATACAAGTGCCGTTATTGATGATGCCCGGAATAAAAAAGTGCTGATAATCTGTAATACGATCAAAAGTGCACAGAATATATATGCTGAGTTGAAAGAAAAGTGCGGTAACATCCATATGCTGCATTCGCATTATACCAAAGAAGACCGACGAATGATTGAAGAAAGTCTTACAACTTTCTCGGACGATGTTGATGCTGTAGGCATATGGATAACAACGCAGATAGTTGAGGCCAGCATGGATATAGATTTTGATGTGCTTTATACTGAAATGTCCACGGCCGACAGCCTTTTACAGAGAATGGGAAGATGTAACAGAAGATATAGATATACGCCGGAAACCCCAAATATACATGTGTACTGTACCGGAAACCATACCGTATATGATAAAGAGATATATCAACGTTCTATTGATAAATTACAGTCATATCTTGGTGCTTTTTTTATCGAGGCAGATAAGAAAAAATATATTGATGAAGTTTATTGTGTCGATGAGCTTAGAGAAACAGATTATTTCAAGAAAATAGAGAAAAAACTTAGTTTTTTTGATAATCTCAATCCACTTGATTATTCAAAGGAACAGGCTGATGAGAAATTCAGGGATATTCAGAATATATCGATAATTCCGGAAAATGTTTACAATGTCAACAAAGAATTGCTTGATAATTGCTTTGACATGTTGGGTGATAGGTATACCGGAAGGGAGACCAAAAGAATCCTGAGGGAAAAAATTAGAAACAAAACTATGTCGGTCAATAAGTGGAGAGGGGGCATACTGCCGGATTTTGTAGATAAAAGCGCAATAGGTAACGAAACATTAGATATTCACAGAGCTATATGCAAGTATGATTTCGATAAGGAAGGATGTACCGGGCTGGGTCTTTTTATAGAGAAAACAGATGACGGTATATTCTGGTAGAATGTGAGGATAAAAGTATGGACAGCGAAATTACAGGTATAATGGTGTACTATTATTTTGTGTGTAAGAGGAAACTGTGGTATTTTTGTCACGGCATTCAGATGGAAGCAGAAAACGAGAACGTCCAGCTTGGAAAGTTTCTGGATGATTCAAGTTACAGCAGGGACTCCAAACATATACTGATTGATAATATCATAAATATTGATTTTATCAGAGAAAAAAACGAAGTGCATGAAATCAAAAAAAGTAAAGCTATCGAGGATGCAGGAATATGGCAGTTAAAGTATTACCTTTATTATCTAAAAAATAAAGGCATCAATGATGTAACAGGAAGTATAGATTACCCGCTCCTAAAAAAGAAGATACATGTGGAACTATCAGAAGAAGATATCAGAAATTTGGAGAAGGTATTAAAAGACATACAATTTATAAGAGATATAAATACAAACATAGAACTTGAAGAAAAGACTATTTGTAATAAATGTGCGTATCATGATTTATGTTTTGTATGACGGTAAGGAGGTTTAATGTGAAACAGAGTTTGTACATATATAATAACGGTGATTTAAGGCGTAAGGACAATACGCTTCAGTTTACAAATTACGAAGGAACCAAAAGGGATGTTCCGATAGAACGTATTTCTGATATATATGTTATGTCCGAAATGACTTTTAATACACCCTTTTTCAATTATATAGCACAGTATGGTATTCCTATTCATTTTTTTAATTACTTTAATTTTTACTCAGGTAGTTTCTACCCAAAGGAAAGCAATCCGGCAGGGGCACTTCTGGTACAGCAGGTAGAGCATTATACGGATCACGAAAAGCGGCTTAAGATTGCCGTCAGAATAATACAGGCTGCGGCGTATAATATTTACCGAAATCTAAGGTACTATAACGGAAGAGACAAAGATGTATCGGTGTATATGAAGGATATAGATGATATCAGAAATCATCTTGACAGAGCAAAAAGTATAGAAGAGTTAATGGGTATGGAGGGGAATATAAGAAAAAGGTATTATGCCGCGTGGAATGCAATTATAAATCAGAATATAAATTTTGAAAAGCGGGTAATGCATCCACCGGATAATATGATAAACTCATTAATTTCCTTTGTGAATTCTCTTGTATATACGAGGATTCTGAGTGAAATATATCACACGCAATTGAATCCAACAATAAGCTATCTGCATGAACCGGGTGTGAGAAGATTTTCTCTCTGCCTTGATCTGTCAGAGATTTTTAAACCACTTATAGGTGACAGATTGATTTTTTCGCTATTAAATAAGAACCAGATAACAGAAGATTCATTTACAGAAGAATTGAATTTCTTACATTTAAAAAAATCAGCTTCGCAGTTGATTGCATCAGAGTTTGAAAACAGAATGAAGCAGACGATTATGCATAAGGAAATTGGTAGGCAGGTATCATATCAATATCTCATGCGGTTAGAGTGCTATAAACTGATAAAGCATCTGCTAGGAGAAAAAGAATACGAAGGGTTCAGAATATGGTGGTAGGAAATGTATGTGATAATGGTGTATGATGTGTGTCAGAACGACAATGGACGTAAAAGGTGGTCTCATATTTTTAAAACCTGTAAAAAATATATGTCCCATATTCAAGATTCGGTATTTGAAGGCGAATTGTCCAATGTGCAGTTAACAAAAATGCAGAAAGAATTAGAGCCCTATATTGATGAGACGCAGGATTCAGTAATTATTTTTAAAAGCAGGCAGCAACGATGGTTGGATAAAGAATTCTGGGGTAAAAAGGAAGATCTGACGAGTTTTATGCTTTGACTGTCGGTACGTAATATTGTAAAATAACAGGGAGATCGACAATCCTTATTTTATCGGTGCTAATCCAGATATTGCCGGAACATGTGAATATAAACATAATTGATGTCTGCTTGGTCGACAGAAGTGCAACGACTATTCTAATAGATATAAGGCTTCTGAAGATCTAGGGTTGAAATAGATACATAGTGGAATGTAAATCAGAAAACTCCACTTCAATTTTATGCGGAAGTTTAGTTGAAATAGATACATAGTGGAATGTAAATCGAATCAAGTTATTTTCGCACTCGCCAAGCCACCTTGTTGAAATAGATACATAGTGGAATGTAAATAAGAAACAAGGTGGAGAATGCCGCTTGCAATAGAAGTTGAAATAGATACATAGTGGAATGTAAATTTCAGTTATACGTTGATATGCTTAAGGATATTGATTGTTGAAATAGATACATAGTGGAATGTAAATGATAATGGCGCCGCAGGCATCGGCAGCGCCACTAACGGTTGAAATAGATACATAGTGGAATGTAAATGTGGATGATGAAGATACGGAGGAGGGTTGATTTTGGTTGAAATAGATACATAGTGGAATGTAAATGAAGAACGCGCCAGCTTTGATAGGCTATATCGAGGTTGAAATAGATACATAGTGGAATGTAAATAGATAATCGGGAATGTATAATGCTTACAGTTACAAGTGTTGAAATAGATACATAGTGGAATGTAAATTGAAGTGGTTGCAATCATTGAATGAAATTGTAATCGAGTTGAAATAGATACATAGTGGAATGTAAATCCTTCCTGAAAATAAAAAAACAAACGAAAATAAAAGTTGAAATAGATACATAGTGGAATGTAAATACTTGACAATGTTTTGTTCTTAAGTAATTGCGATTGAGTTGAAATAGATACATAGTGGAATGTAAATAGATGTCACCCGGCTGACATCTTAATAATAGACATAGTTGAAATAGATACATAGTGGAATGTAAATAAACCTGTCGCGCGTTTCTTTCGGCAAAACTAATTGTTGAAATAGATACATAGTGGAATGTAAATGATTGTATTTTATAATATTAAAATACTCTGTCCATGGTTGAAATAGATACATAGTGGAATGTAAATTTGGTAGCCAACATTGACGGTAACAACGGCAACGGGTTGAAATAGATACATAGTGGAATGTAAATATATTCTTAGATGAATTAGATCCGAACCGTGGGAGTTGAAATAGATACATAGTGGAATGTAAATGGAGACCGTCCCACGGCTGACGCTCCGATCTGGAGGTTGAAATAGATACATAGTGGAATGTAAATAAATCACTGAAAACAAAATTCGTGAAGAAATCGGGTTGAAATAGATACATAGTGGAATGTAAATGAATGGAGGTACATAATAATATGATGAAATATAAGAGTTGAAATAGATACATAGTGGAATGTAAATCCTTGTTCATTTATTCCGCCTCCTCTCCGGTCTTAAGTTGAAATAGATACATAGTGGAATGTAAATTTTAACAAATGCCGCTTCTGACTGCGGAATATTAAGTTGAAATAGATACATAGTGGAATGTAAATTTGATATACAATTCAAGTGCATTTCTTGCCGTTTCGGGTTGAAATAGATACATAGTGGAATGTAAATTAGTACATTTCTTATAATTTCCTCGGCCATATAGGGTTGAAATAGATACATAGTGGAATGTAAATATGAAAACGGCATCCGATATTTCTATATCGGGCAGGTTGAAATAGATACATAGTGGAATGTAAATGGTTTATCAGTCGAAAAATATGCTGCATTTGGTGGCAGTTGAAATAGATACATAGTGGAATGTAAATAAGAATGAAGGCGATCGTAGTATTAATGCAGCAACGTTGAAATAGATACATAGTGGAATGTAAATACGGCTTTGAGATTGACAGAAATTTTTACGAGCGTGCGTTGAAATAGATACATAGTGGAATGTAAATGACTGTCGAACCTGATATACACGGTATCAAGGCTTGTTGAAATAGATACATAGTGGAATGTAAATGTAGAAGTTCTCTCAAGAAAACTCGGATTTGAAGTAGTTGAAATAGATACATAGTGGAATGTAAATATTCGATGTATAGTTTAATAAAAACCGAAAAGAGTAGTTGAAATAGATACATAGTGGAATGTAAATAAGGGGTATGATTTTACTCATACAACAAAAGCGGAGTTGAAATAGATACATAGTGGAATGTAAATTATTATGTCGCGCTCGGAATATCCGAAAGACTGCAAAGTTGAAATAGATACATAGTGGAATGTAAATTAATGAGCAGGACGCGAATTGATTAACAATCAAACTGTTGAAATAGATACATAGTGGAATGTAAATATGACTGCTGATAATACATCTGAACAATATTTTTGGTTGAAATAGATACATAGTGGAATGTAAATTAATAGAACCAGCAATTGAATCATATACACCATCTGTTGAAATAGATACATAGTGGAATGTAAATGATTGGCAGAATATATTGTCTGAATTGGCTGTTCCTGTTGAAATAGATACATAGTGGAATGTAAATGTAAATACCTCAATTATCATTGCTATCAGGTTGAAAACGTTGAAATAGATACATAGTGGAATGTAAATTGGGATGACTCTAATCATTATGGTTACTCTTCTAGTGTTGAAATAGATACATAGTGGAATGTAAATATTAAAACGATAGATACAAGTAATAGATACGGATTGGTTGAAATAGATACATAGTGGAATGTAAATTTGAACAGTTGTCAACATTGATTGCCGCGGCAAAGAGTTGAAATAGATACATAGTGGAATGTAAATTATTGTAGTTGACATTCTGAATGGCCTCACGGGTTTGTTGAAATAGATACATAGTGGAATGTAAATCCCTTACGGTCATTGTTCACTGTTCATTTTCTTCTGTTGAAATAGATACATAGTGGAATGTAAATAAGGTACGGATGCACAATTTGAATTAAACATAATTTGTTGAAATAGATACATAGTGGAATGTAAATACATTTGTGTCGGTAACATCAAGTAATACTGCTTAGGTTGAAATAGATACATAGTGGAATGTAAATTTATTTATCGCTATCCTTAGACTTAGAATTTATTGTCGTTGAAATAGATACATAGTGGAATGTAAATTCACATGGCAGGAGCTGGCGGACTATTATCAATCGGTTGAAATAGATACATAGTGGAATGTAAATTATCACGGCCGATGAAGTGCCACTTGCTGATTCGGGTTGAAATAGATACATAGTGGAATGTAAATGCAGCTGAGAACAGAATATTTGCAGTCATTTCTTGTTGAAATAGATACATAGTGGAATGTAAATTATCAATAGCATCGGGAACTTTGACACCTTCGAAAAGTTGAAATAGATACATAGTGGAATGTAAATCAGGATGCACACGCTCTTATGACGTCATTGGTACATGTTGAAATAGATACATAGTGGAATGTAAATCAACATCTGGTATCACTTCTCGAAGAATGCTATCAAGTTGAAATAGATACATAGTGGAATGTAAATAATATGTCAGATCAGATTAATTCTGCACTCAACAGGTTGAAATAGATACATAGTGGAATGTAAATATGTTTTATTATCCGTCAAGTGAATAGCATTTCTTAGTTGAAATAGATACATAGTGGAATGTAAATAAAGATGTGTTATTATATTTTAAACACAAAAAATAGTTGAAATAGATACATAGTGGAATGTAAATTTCCTTTGTCACCTGAGTGATTACGCTTGTGATAAATGTTGAAATAGATACATAGTGGAATGTAAATTTAAGAAGTGAAATGAAGTGCTGTGCGCTTTCCTTTGTTGAAATAGATACATAGTGGAATGTAAATCAGGATGCGCACGCACTTATGACGTCATTGGTGCATGTTGAAATAGATACATAGTGGAATGTAAATACAATTCGGAACGTTGTACACCAGCCAGCAGCTGGTTGAAATAGATACATAGTGGAATGTAAATACCGGTAACATGATTCAGAGTGACCTCATCAATATGTTGAAATAGATACATAGTGGAATGTAAATTAATATCATTAATATAGGCCTTACCACGGCTGATAGTGTTGAAATAGATACATAGTGGAATGTAAATTGCTTAATATATTGAATGGCATACTTGGTAAGAATCGTTGAAATAGATACATAGTGGAATGTAAATTATGAAGGAGATTAAAATGAAAGACCGTGAATGTAGTTGAAATAGATACATAGTGGAATGTAAATAGAAAGTCAAGATGTAGAAAATCGCATACAATTAGGTTGAAATAGATACGTAGTGGAATGTAAATACGAGAAGAAGCGGAGTTGATACAACAGTTTCTCCGGTTGAAATAGGTACATAGTGGAATGTAAATACAAGTGACAATATCAGAGATAAAGTGAGCGGTAAAAGTTGAAATAGATACATAGTGGAATGTAAATTGGGTAAAAAATGGATTTGGTTTATTTGGAAACAAGTTGAAATAGATGCATAGTGGAATGTAAATAGATAATAGTCTTTTATTATCTTCTTTGCTGTTGGTTGAAATAGATACATAGTGGAATGTAAATAAGCACTCGCCCACACTTCCGTGTACGTCTGACCTTGTTGAAATAGATACATAGTGGAATGTAAGTCCCACACACTCACTCTTGCGGTTGAGTCAACAATCGGTTGAAATAGATACATAGTGGAATGTAAATTTGATTGATACTGCGCTCGGTGTTGGATTTCCAAGGGTTGAAATAGATACATAGTGGAATGTAAATGTTAATAAAAAAACGGCTTGATTTTGAGAGGGCGCGTGGTTGAAATAGATACATGGTGGAATGTAAATACAAGTTACTTGTCCTGGAACATTAACTCTTTCAGGTTGAAATAGATACATAGTGGAATGTAAATTAATATTCAAGTATTCTGTAAAGCACACCGCACCGCTACAGCACCGACGAGACGGTTTGAGAACCTTGTAAGTAAATAAAGGTGCAAAGCTTACCTGATTACTTGATTATTTGAATTTTTGTTTGAGAGCCTTGTGAGTTGTAAATGTCAATATAAAAATGCTCAAAAAGTGGAAAATAAAAATGTACATTTTCCAGAGTGCTGCTGATATGTAATCACTTGATTTTAGAATTTGGAATAATTGAGTTGTTGTAAAACATAATGGTAAAGAAATCATCTGCATATCTCAACAGGAATTATAATTCGGTATGCACAAAAACGAATCTAAAAGGTGATTTCCATATCACCAGGCAGCTGATGTAAAATCGTCCGGAATATTCAACAAGACAGAATTTGAAAGTAAAAATTCTTATAAAAACTTGCATTTTTTCAATATTTGATGTATATTATAGATACTAATTGGGGTATGCATTTGCGGATGCATACTTGAGAGAGTCGGAGTAATCCGGCTCTCTTGTTTTATGTATCATGTAAATAACTCGCTCTAGCATCTCCAGTCTTCCCCACTCCGAATCCTGTTTATTGGACACATCAATCAGTACAATGTGAATCAGTTAAGAGATTTCATCTCCTGGTTCTTATTTTTTTATGGGAAGGAAGAGGTACAAATGAATTTTGACACTCTGTATTATATCAGAGACTACAGCGGAAATTACTACAAGGTCGACAATAACGACCAGCTGGTGGTGGCAGATAGCGAGAAAAATGCGATGATATTTACATATGCGCAGGCGAACAGAAGACTTTCGGCCGGAAAGAAAATGGCTTTTTATTACATGGAACAAATGCAGGAGGGAGCGGTTGAAAGGGAAGCAGCCGATGAGGAAGAATGTGAATATACATCGACTGTTAAAGAACTGACCTATGATGAGGTGGCAGAGCAGGTGGATAAGAATGCGGCATCATATGATCTGTCAGAAATTGATTGGGAAGAATATCTGGAACATTTTGCATATGTGGCGGAGGGACTTAAGAATTACAGGGATGAGTTGTCGAAGAAACAGTCGGACATGGATCAGAAGATATGTGATATATTGCATTATATTGAACTCTGTGAGACTGATGACAGAGAGGCGATAGATTTGATTGAGCTGCTCAGGGTGTGTCGGGAGAATAGGCGGGATATTATGGATGAGTTGTTCAGAATAGAATATTTTCAGAGTAATCTTGGAACCAATGCCAATGTAGCCAAAGCAAAGCAGGCTCTTAAAAGCATCAGGGGCTTGGAAACCAGGAAATATACACCCCGTAAGTATGAGGAACTTTTTGAGAATTGCACATTCAGGTGCAGACATACACATGTGGAAGATCTGAAGCCGGTACGAACGAACGCGGATGATGACGGGATGCAGGTTGATAAAGAAAATACATATGAAAGTGAAGGCGGTGAATTTACGATGACGGATGATAAAAGATACACGATTTATGATGGAAAAGATAATGACTGGCTGGAGTTTGCAAGGCAGCAGGCCGATTTTTACAGGAATGCAGGACAGCATATGACAAATCTGAGGGTGGATATCGCTGAAATTGATGATGAGATTGAAAGCATTCTGATGGAAACGGAAGATGCGAATTGTAATGTGGCGCAAGGGTATAAGGTGTTTAAGAGACTTAAAGAACTCAGGCTCGAAAGAAAATCAAAAACGACTGAATTAAATTGCCTGTATGCATTGACAGATTATGTGGATTGCGATGCGCTTGCGGATACATTTGAGGCTAATCTTTCTGAGATTGAGGATATTATGGGCATTTCAAAGCCGAATGATGTGACTGAGATAAAGGCTGCGGCAGATAATTGCAATGAGGAGATACATATGGTTGAGCCTGTCAACGACCTGGTCGGATAAAATTCGGCTTTGAGAATATAGCAGGTTTAAAGTCTGCTGATTTCCACCCAGAAGCTTACCTGCCCCGGTTTGCCGACGCGGGAAATCAGATTGGTCATGCGGATGCGCCCGTTGGATACCGGCAGACTGTGAATGTAGTAAGTACCACTGCGGACGCCGATGGACGGGCCGGTCTCAGCATTGTAAACCGGAACGGATGAGAGACGGAATGCGCTGCCGGGAGTATACGAGCGCGCGGAAACATTAATAGTGCCGGGTGCATCGGGTGAACTGTATCCAAGAACAGTTCCGTCCGGGGCGATTACATCGACCGTATAAGTTCCGGAAGGCAGGGTGGATGAATCTATGTGTATATCATATGCATGATATCCATTGCCCTTACCTGAGACCGCCAAATCGGACCTGTAAGAGGATGCCTTGCCGGAAAAAGTTTTAACAACCGTACCGGAACGGAGAAGCCGGACGGTGGCATATTCTGCGGCATCATCGATGCCATTCCAGAGCCAGCCGCTTACGCCGGAGTCGGAAATATTGTCAATGAATCCGCTATATTTTTTCCGGATGGGCAGGGATGCATTGATATAACGTGTGGGGTCGAGCCAGGTAAAAAGACGTTCGTCGTTCAGGGAAGAGGATGTCTTAATGGGGGATTTGTAATTGCGCAGTTCCCAATGAAGGTGGGCGCCGCGGCTGCTGCCTGTGCTGCCCATAAGACCGATACGGGTACCGGGCATCACAGTGTCACCTTCCCTGACGTAGACTTTTTCAAGGTGGGCATAGACAGTACAGAGTGTGTCAGAGTGGCGGAGAATGATGTAATTTCCGTAACCCATGCCTTCACGGTCGGGTACACCGTTGGTGCCGGAGAGATAGTTTACACATTTTATTACGGTGCCGAGCGAATGAGCGGTTATATAATCAATTTGAGACTTGTACTTTACGATATCAATTCCGAGCGCCCATCCGCGCCCGCTTTTTTTATTTGATACATGAAGATAGTAAGGATATGAGACCTGATTATCGCCTGTTTCCAAAATACGGCTTTTAGTGTTCGTCATCGGAGTCCTCCTTTACTTCCGGAAGACCAACCAATGAAGTCAGAACGGACATTATTCCGGCAAGCAGTGATGTGGATGCGACCATTCTCCAATCTACATTCTGCAGGGCAAGTGATGTGCCGATGGCTGCTATGGCGGTTTGCGCGATTGACCGGACAGCACGGATGGCCGCGGCTTTGAACCAGAGTTTACGGTTGTACTTGAACATTTTTGAAAAATCCTTTCATGATGAATATGTATGGACTGAGCACTGCCATACAACAGCGCTCAGTAAATTTAATCGTCAAAGGCCGGATTAATCGCGTATATATTTTTGCAATCAAGTTTATCCTGAGTGATATTGAGTGCCTCGCCGAAACGCTGGAAGTGTACGATTTCACGTTCACGCAGGAAACGTAACGGAGCTACTATGTCGGGATCATCCAGAACACGAAGAAGGTTATCATATACGACTCTAGCCTTCTGCTCGGCGGCGAGATCCTCTGTGAGGTCGCAGATAGGATCGCCTTTTACCTGAAATTCGCATGCATTGAACGGGATGCCTCCGGCCGCCTGCGGCCATACACCGACAGTGTGGTCGGTGTAATATGGGGCGAACCCGGAATTCATGATCTGTTCCGGAGTGAGATTTCTGGTAAGCTGGTGAACCATTGTGGCAACTATCTCAAGATGCGCTAACTCTTCGGTGCCGATATCCGTAAGCAGTCCGGCAACTTTATTGTCAGGCATTGAATAGCGCTGTGAGAGGTAACGCATGCTGGCACCCATTTCACCGTCCGGTCCACCATACTGGCTGATGATTATCTGTGCCGCCTTCGGGTCGGGGCGCTTGATGTTTACCGGAAATTGAAGTCTTTTTTCATAAACCCACATTATTCCATTCCTCCTTCCCATGGCCAAGGCCCGTCAATCCAGTCAAAACGGCTGTTACATGTTACGTGATATTTGTTGAGAGGACCGTACCATTCAGCATAATTCTGAACGGCGGTGTCATATTCATGGTGTATTTCATGATAACGCGCAAGAGAACGGCAGTCATCGGGATGCGTGTCAAGGTAAAGTCCGATATCATCGATGTAGAATCCCAGCTCCATTATTCTGCGCATGAGAGTGCACTTGGAAGGTCTGTTTGATGTGTTGGTGTTGTTCATCGTCTGCATCCTCCTTTGCCTATAAATGGTTTATCAAGTTCTTTATAGATTGTTCCTTTAATGAGAGCGGTAGAAAGGTCATATTCGGGACTGTTGCTTTTCTGCCAGACAACCCCGGCCATTGCAAGAGGACCGCGTGCATTTACAAAAATATCCTGACACCATTCGCCGGACGCATCGGTCTGTAAGGGAACCGGGCATTGCATGCGTTCCGTAGTGGCACAGGAATTTTCATTACGAGGCTGTACCCTGTTGCATCCGGATGCAAACCTGTTATTGTAATAAGGCATAAATCAAACTCCTTTTGCATATATTGTTGTTTAGTTTAGAGTATGTGGAAAATAATATTCTGTGATAAAAAGAAACGGAGTGTTATTATAATAAATAACACTCCGTAATAATAGCGGTATAATCAGGTCTCCAGGTTCTGCTGCATTACATCTGATCCGATATTGGTGTCAAGTTCATCATTCATATCGGTTCTGAAAGGCGATGCGGCAAGGCCGTTAGCACCAAAAAGAGTCGGTGTGCAATAGTTGCTCCAGCAATATCTTGCGTAAACCGGTTCCTTTACATTCCCGGAAGAAAATTCAATCGAGGAGTCCTTAACTTTGATATCGGCCGGATGGAAAATTTTATCGGCACCGGCAATTTCGTAATATTCAGGCTCACCCTTTAACACAAGACCACCTTTGCAATGTTTAAAAAATGTCTCAATGACATTGCCGTGAATTTCCTTGTGGGTGTATACGGGACCGAAAGCATCCTCTTCATCAATAAGACCGTAAGGCTTGTACTCGGCCTGAAGAGCGAGGCGGTAACCGACAGGGCCTTTATTGACCGGATGAATTTCATTGTACTGACCGCAGTCCGGTATTACGGCGATACCGGTATTTGCAACGGTGTCAAATACATGCATCTGTGCTTCGCGTAAGATAGGCCAGTTCTTGAAATCAGGGCTTCCGGAATATTTGTGCATAGGGAGCTGGGTTATGATGAAAGTAAGACTTTCGTCTTCCCAGTCTTTACGCCAGAGTCTGATAAGGTTAGTGAGAAGTCTGTCATACATTCTCGGACGCATGTCGTCGTTCTCGCCCTGATAATATATGAAACCTCTAAGCGTGTAAGGACTGATTTTACGAATCATCTGCCAATACTGTCCTGTAGGACGGAACGGGTTATAATTATTGATAGGACCCGGCCATTTACATTCTCCGATTATTTTCTGGGCCTCAAACCAGTCCGTATCAGGGTGCTCTGAGAATAACTTCTGGGAACGCTCATTCCATGCAGTATCATACACGACATATTCATCATAATCCTTGCGCTGTACATCCAGAGGGATGTCCTTGTTGCGCTCATCAAACTCATCCATATATATACGGGTTTCGTCATCTGCCGTAATGGCTTCACGGCTCATCCAGCAGCTTGCGGAAGTGCCGCCCCAGTTGCATCCGATAATACCGACTGTAACGCCGAGATCTTTTGATAGTTTTTCCGCAAAAAGATAACCTATTGCCGACCAGTCCTTGAAACCTTCGTCATCAGCAAGCTGCCAGTGTGCATTGTCGAAAGCCTCATAATATTCGTCTGTCACATAAGCAAACTTCGGTGTATAGAAGAATCTCACGTTAAAATCACGGTCTTTGACATCCTTTACACGATCCCAGTCAGTGCAGGATGAAATCACAAATTCCATGTTGGACTGTCCGCCCGCGAGCCATACCTCTCCGATGGCAATGTTATTTAATACAACCTTGTCTTCACCGCATACGGCTGTGAGCGAGAGATTGGTGGCCGCACTCATAGGTGCCAGTTCGGTTTCCCAATAACCGTTGTCATCGGCGGTGGCCGACACGGTCCGACTGTTGAAATCAATTGTAACCTGTCTGCCGGCAGCTACATTACCGAACAGCTTAACGGCCTTGTCGCGCTGGAATACCATGTTGTCGGTAAAGACAGCGGAGAGTATTTTTTTCTTCATAATGACCTCCATATATAATTATTGTATGGGTTCGCCGTAAAGCAATCCCCTTGAGCCGGTGGCGATGTAAAACCGGCCGAAACTGCGGGCATCTCCGCAGATGCAGTCTATCTGGCCGAACATCTGGTTGTCGTTATTGATACGGAGCCATGATGCACCGTCGTCATCGGAACGGTAGAAACCGTACACACCGTCAATAATTGCGGCGGCGTAAATTGATTTCAGGCCACGGAGAAAATCTCCGTCAGGACCTATACCAAGACCGATGCGGTAGAATGTCTTGTTACCATCGGTAATTTTCTTAAAAGTAATTTTATCATCGGTAATATTATACTGCATCTTCCAGATGCCGTCTACCCCAAGCGCCATGTAGAATGTGCCTGTGCGGCCGCGTTCTATGCACAGGGAAGATTTGTCCATTGTGTCAATCAGGTTGAGAATACATTCCGGAACATCATCCGGAACCGGATATTGTATGAATGTATCGCCGGTATCATGACTGATATATATTTTGCGCGTTGTATCGAATGCATACACAATCTCCGGATTAACGCGGTCAGCATATACTTTGGCAAAACCATCCGTCAGGATATTGCCGTCTGCATCATAAAATACAGAATGGCGGAATGTGCGGCCGCAGTCGTGGCTTACAAGCACCGCCACAAGCGGCAGAAAGACTCTGTCGGCAGGTGTCCATATGATTGAATTGCCGTCAGCGGTTATCGTAACCCATCCGGCATTCTGGTTTACCATTGAAATGCGGTGTAAAAGCGTGTCCGTATATTCATCAATGCCGAAAGGAAGATCAAGGTGTGTAAAAGTACGGCACTGGTCATTCGACAGAATAAGGCCACCCGTAGTCATGCCGGTCCAGTTGCCCCTTGCGGTAACGACAACGCGATTCGGATTATTGTCCGTGTAATCGGCATTAATACATGTTATATACCGGTTACCGTCTGCGTCGGCAAAAGAATTTGTGCAAGGAGTGTCTGTTTTGGTAAAAGCAAAACCGCCGAGGTCACCGACTGCGTCGATTGCAATCACATCACCGGCGTGCGGACTGTACACATTGATATGCACGGTTTCCTCTATTCCCGGGCAACGGTCGCACCATTTACAGTCGTCAGACGTGAAATTATATGTTCCGAATACACCTGTTCCTGTATTAAAAATAACATCATTATAATCAAACGGATTTATTTTGATATCGCTGAGCCAGTGAATAAGTGATGTGTTACCGTTAAATTCCGGCTTCATATATGATGTATTAAAATAAATTCTGTTATTATCAAGCTTATGGAGATTAACCTCCCATGTATCGCCGTAATCCCTGGATATGAATACAATATCACCACGCTTCTCACTGAGGGTGGAAGCAGCTAACAGACCCGGAACCTGAGGTGATGAGCATATTCCGCCGAATCCGCACTCATTGGCTCTGTCGCGGCTATAGGAATACGGACCGCCGCATGGTGTAATATCATTATATGAACCGAGATGTCCGGATTGATCAACCGGATAGCGGAGTATTTTACCGCCTGCGGCATCACCGGAATCACAGCTGTATCCCTCGTCATCAATCTGGCTTTTCGGACCGTTGCATGATAATGTGACATACAGGTAACGGCCATCGTAATCGTAACGTTCGGCAGTGTAACCCTTCATGCGTGCGCCGTCAGGGACAAGGCAGTCAGGCATCGGCAGTTCTTCCCAGGTGCCGCCGGTATCGTATGATACATATAAGCTATGGCCGCGTGTAAGTCCGTCAGAGGATTTATTGTTAATGCCGGCGGTTCCGAGAACCAGAGTCCCGGAATCCGGATGAACCCAGACAAAAGTACAGTTAAGCTCATTGGCTCTGCTGCCTGCGGCTATTGATATACTCTGCCAGGTCATGCCGCCATCGGATGTGCGAAGCAGCCCGCCGCGCTGACTTGCAAAATAAAGTACGTCAGGATTATTGTAATCTACTACAAGACGCATGCCGCATCCGCGTCCCGGAAAATTTCCGTGAACAACACACGGAAGTTCACTGTAACGGAATGTTTTACCATAGTCATCCGATACGGCAAATATGCCGTTAACACCCGGTTTACGGTGCCAGTCACTAAGTCCGCATGCAATGTATAACATTGCGGGATTATGCGGGTCGAGTGCAATAGCGGACGGATAACATTCGGCCGGGTTAATATGTGTTACATGGTCCATAAGGCTTATCCATGTGTCATTATCATAGTCATAGCGGTATACGCCTCCGATATCCGTGCGGCAGTAAAGCAGGTTCTTACATGCGGGATGATAAGCAAAACCTGTTACATATCCGCCGCCCGGAATGGACATATGACCGTATTTGTATTGAATATTTTTCATAAGCAGAAAAATCTCCTAGTAAATCTTGTATTCTTTACCCTCTCTTACGAACACCGGAATAATATCAAGCGGAGCATCCACAATTACATTCTGGCCGCCGTCAAACATTTTGCCTGATGCGGCATCCTTCCAGCGCGTTCCCGCAGGAAGATATACGGAACGTGTGAATGTCTGTGCTTCCATAACTGGTGCAACAAGAATATCCGGTCCGAACATATACTCGTCTTCGTATCCCCAGCATGTCTTATCTTCCGGAAAATCATAGAAAAGCGGTCTCATAACCGGTGTTCCGTGAAGATGTGCTTCCATCATGCAGTTTCTCACATAATCTCTTAAATTCTCTCTTATGAAGAGGAATTTCTTCATAATCTCGTAATTCTCCTCGCCGAAACTCCAGACTTCATTGTCCTGTCCTGATGAGAATGTGCGGACACCGTCTATATATTCGACTTCACGCTCATAATAAGGAAGTCTTTCACCGTGAAGACGGAATACAGGACAGAATGCTCCCCACTCAAACCATCTTACAAGAAGCTCCCTGAAAGCAGGATCTTTGCCATCGCCGCCTACAAAACCTCCGATATCGCTTGTCCACCATGGGATACCGGCAAGACCCATTGAAAGACCTGCCTGAAGCTGCTCCCTGAAAGCGCGGAAAGTTGAACATATATCGCCTGACCATGTGAGAGTGCCATATTTCTGGCTGCCGGCCCAGGCGCATCTTACAAGGCTCATGATGTCTTTTTCACCGACGGATTTCAGACCGTCATAGAATCCTTTGGCATACATTACCGGATAAATGTTAGTGCACTGGAGCGCCGGACCTTCATAATATCTGAATACATCGAAATCATACGGACCGTATTCCGGTTCAGCTTCATCAAGCCAAAAACAGTGGATGCCCTTATCGTAATAATTCTCTTTGCAACGGTCCCAGACAAACTGTCTTGCTCCCGGATGTGTTGCATCGAAAAATGTGGTATCACCCATCCAGTTCATATGGAAACCTGAAGCACGGTCGGTCTTTACAAGGTAGCCGCGGTCGTTCATCTCGCCGTAATTGATGGATTTCTCATCAATGGTAGGCCATACGGAAACTGCAAGTTCCACTCCCAGTTCTTTGAGCTCACGGACCATTCCTTCAGGATCCGGCCAGTCACGCGGTTCAAATCTGAAATCACCCTGTCTTGTCCAATGGAAAAAATCAATTACAACAACATCCATAGGCAGGCCGCGTCTCTTGTGCTCACGGACAACTTTCATAAGTTCGTCCTGCGTTCTATATCTTAATTTACACTGCCAGAAGCCGAGACCGTATTCAGGCATCATAGGGGAAAATCCTGTAGCACGGGCATAATTCTCCTCTATTGCCGCAGGAGTATCTCCTGCGGTTATGAAATAATCAAGTTTTTTGGTGCTCTGTGCAGTCCATTCGGTCTTGTTGTTTCCGAATACAACATTGCCGACAGCAGGATTGTTCCAGAGGAAACCGTATCCTCTGCTTGATATGTAAAAAGGAACACTGGCCTGACTGTTGCGGTGGCAGAGTTCAAGAACGGAACCCTTCTTATCGAGACTCTTATCCTGATACTGGCCCATTCCGTAGATATGCTCGTCATCAAAAGCTTCAAATCTGGCTGCGAGAGAGTAATCATTGGTTCCCGGAATCGGCTTAAGTTCACGGCCTTCAACTCTTATCGGGACACTGTAGCGGTCTATTCTGTTACGATTGCGCCAATATTCCTCAGTGAGGAGTTCACCCTTATCGTTATAGAAGGAAATCCAGCCTTCAAAAGAAACTTTGGCGGTAATCTTACCGTTGGTTATGGATGCTTCCATGGACGACTGCGAGTGTTTCTTAATTTCTTCTTCGCTGTGCCACCATGGCTCGGTTGTATCAATCTCATGGATATCTATATGACTGTCGGTGCAGGCAGGCTCCATTGTAAGAGCCCAGTTATGTTCATCCATCTTATTTTCCCTGGTCATGCGGACTCTGAGAGAATCCGCGCCCCATGGCGTGATCATTACAACTGCAGAACCGTATTCTATAAGCAGTGAGTTGTCTTTTTGTGAAAATCTCATAAAAACCTCCATTAAAAACATAATAAATATATGATTTCATTGTACAAAAGTGTCAATATGCTTTCAAGCAAAAAAATTTGATGTTTTTTACAGAAAACTATTGACATTCTGAAAAAGTGTGTTATAGTGTTTATAGAACAGATAAAACAGATAGGAGGGATTTTTATGAATATACAGAAATTTACACAGAAATCAGTGGAAGCACTGCAGGATTGTGAGAAGTTAGCATATGAATACGGTAATCAGGAAATAGATCAGGAACATCTCTTAAGATCACTTGTGGATCTTGATGACAGTCTGATTGCCAGTCTCCTTGAGAATATGGGCGTGGATCTTGCCGTATTCCGTTCGGAGGTAGATGCAGCACTTAATCGTAAGACCAAGGTGTCGGGTGATGTGGAACTCCATATCAGCCAGGCACTTAATAAGGTATTGCTTTGTGCCGAGGATGAGGCTAAGAGCATGGGAGATCAGTATGTTTCTGTAGAACATATTTTTCTTACTCTTATCAAATATCCTAATAAAGAGACGGCACAGATATTCCGTACTTTCGGAATTAACAGGGATTCTTTCCTGAAGGCACTTATGGCAGTCAGAGGTACGAAGCAGGTTACCAGTGATAACCCTGAGGCTACATATGATACACTTAAGAAATACGGTGTGGATCTTGTGGAGCGTGCAAGGGAGCAGAAGCTCGACCCGGTAATCGGCAGGGACAGTGAGATACGTAATGTAATCCGTATCCTTTCAAGGAAGACCAAGAATAATCCGGTTCTTATCGGTGAACCTGGTGTAGGTAAGACCGCAGTTGCGGAAGGACTTGCACAGCGTATCGTTCACGGAGATGTTCCGGAAGGACTTAAGGATAAGACCATTTTTTCACTTGATATGGGTGCAATGCTTGCCGGTGCGAAGTACCGTGGTGAGTTCGAGGAACGTCTTAAGGCAGTTCTCGACGAAGTACGCAAGAGCGAAGGTAAGATCATTCTTTTCATAGATGAGTTGCATACGATTGTAGGCGCAGGTAAGACTGACGGCTCAATGGATGCCGGCAATATGCTTAAGCCTATGCTTGCGAGAGGTGAGCTTCACTGCATCGGTGCCACGACACTTGATGAATACCGTAAATATATCGAGAAGGATGCAGCCCTTGAGAGACGTTTCCAGCCGGTAATGGTGGATGAGCCGTCGGTTGAGGATACCATTTCAATACTTCGTGGACTGAAAGAGAGATATGAGGTTTTCCACGGCGTCAAGATTGCGGATAACGCACTTGTAGCTGCAGCTGAACTTTCACACAGATATATTTCCGACAGATTCCTGCCGGACAAGGCCATTGACCTTGTGGATGAAGCCTGCGCGCTTATTAAGACGGAGCTTGATTCCATGCCTGCAGAACTTGATGAATTATCACGTAAGGTCATGCAGCTTGAAATCGAGGAAGCCGCTCTTAAGAAAGAGACCGATGAAGTCAGTAAGAAGCGTCTTGCCGAACTGCAGGAAGAGCTTGCAGGACTCAGGGATGAGTTTAACGCCGGTAAGGCCAGATGGGATAACGAGAAGGCTTCGGTTGACCGTTTAAGCCATCTTCGTGAGGAGATAGAAGATGTCAATAAGCAGATACA
>ULXP01059104.1_pt1 | contig 21465 bp, 15 predicted proteins | sample 1961351 | NCBI WGS metagenome assembly ULXP01 (sample SAMEA4835840, study PRJEB28245) | human gut metagenome | biome: gut microbiome; material: fecal sample | place: Denmark | collected 2008 | reverse complement strand
TTGCCTCCGGCTTTTTTCCCTGTCATAAAAAACATAAATGCGATCACAGCCACAACCGATACGCCATACAATGGAAGTGCTCCATTAATTTTATAGGCGGACAGCTTTTCAAGATAATCTTCTTCCTCATCACTGTAAGAATCATAAAGAATATTTTCAGATGCCTTCTCTTTGGAAATACCGATCACAAACTCTATATTTTCCGGTCCTTTGAGCACGGGCATGTCTGTTGGATTAAAATACTCTTCCAGATTAGTTTTTAACAGTTCACTGCGTTCCTGTGCCCCTAAGGATTTTATTAAAAGATCCCCGCTATTTTCCCTGTCTGACAGCAGAGGAATTACTTCCATCGCCCCGACTTCATTAAATTTTACCGCAAACAATTCGCTGTAATATTGTGCCAGTTGTTCACTGACATCCTTTTCCTCTCCACCGAGTACACTCTCTAAATTCTGCGTTGTATTTTTTAGTCTGCTTCCATCTTCGGACTCCATAACGCAGTAATCAATCTGGGAACGGACTTTTTCAAACTGACTGCTCCATTCATCCATCACCGACAATACTTCATCATTGGTTACCTGCTCTAATTGTTCCTGTGACTCCCACCTGTCGGTTTCATCCGCTTTTGCATAAGATGCAATATAAAGATCTGTCGCTGACACCTCCGCCTCGCTTTTCTGATTCTGGTATTCTAAATCGAGCAGATAAAATCCCTCATACAGATTTTTCAGAAACTGTGTCTGAATCTGCGTACCACTGTCTGCTCCTGCTTTTGCCGCCTCTGTCTTCTTTAACCAGTCCGTGCCTCTGCGATTGATTCCCGGATAGCACAAAAAATTAATAACCGCTAAAATAAACAGAAAGCCTGCAACCATTATAGTCCTTGCCTTACGGCTGTTTTTCCATTTTATATCCAACGCCCCACACCACCTTTAAATATTTTGGTTCTCTCGGATTGATCTCGATCTTATCTCTGATATTTCTCACATGCACCATGATCGTATCCGTATTGATCGCTTTTTCATTCCAGACACGCTCGTAAATCTCGTCTGCCGAATAAACTCTTCCCGGATTTTTCATCAGAAGTGCTAAAATCTTAAACTCGATCGGTGTCATTTTCACCGGTTTCCCATCCACAAATACTTCCACTGTATCTTCATTCAGCTCAATACCGCCAATGATATGTACCCTGTCATTTTCCTTTTTCTTCTGACTTTTGTTGTTAAACTTTGTATAACGCCGGAGCTGGGAATTGACACGCGCCATCAATTCTAACGGCGTAAATGGTTTTGTCACATAATCGTCCGCTCCGATGTTCAGCCCAATCACTTTATCTGTCTCCTCTGATTTCGCTGAAAGCATAATTACAGGAAAATCATGATGTTCCCTGAGTTTTAATGTCATTGTTACCCCATCCATACGCGGCATCATGATATCAACGATTGCAAGATGTATCTCCTTACTCTCAATAATCTCTAAACCTTCTATACCATCTGCCGCCTTATAAACGTTATAATTCTGGCTTTTTAAAAATATCTCGATTCCATCACGGATCTCTTTGTCATCTTCAACGATTAAAATATTGTACTGTTCCATTATTTTTGTCTGTGTGAAAGATTTTCACACTTCTCCCCTTTTCTTTCTGTGCTGCAGATGTTCCTTTTTGCCACACTTCCTATCAGTATATCATTTACCTTATCAAAATGAAACAAATCTTATGTTATTTCCGGCACACCTGAATTATTTCTGCTCTTATCCTCCTTTGTGTATTATCTTACCTTCCGAATGCAAAGAACGCCCGCAGAAAAAAATAAAGATTTTCAAAAGATTTACTTTACATTTTCCTTAATTTCTGCAAAATCCTCTTTTTTTCTCTATATTTTTTGCATTTTGCTGATAGAAGTGTTAGAATACGAATGTTATTAAATTTTCGAGGAGGTTTACTTATGGACAAAAAAACAACAGGAATCGTTTCCTACATCACACTCATCGGCTGGCTGATCGCATTCTGTGCCGGTGATAAGGAGGGAGCCAAATTCCACCTGAATCAGTCGTTGGTGTTATACCTTGCATCACTGATCAATGGTATTATCATTTCGCGCATTCCGATCTGTGGATGGGCTGTCAGCGGCATTCTCTCCATTGTATTCTTTATTTTCTGGATCATGGGATTAGTATATGCCTGCAAAGATGAGGAAAAAGAACTTCCACTTTTAGGAAGTATTAAGATTTTAAACTAAGCTGTTTAAAAAAGACATTATTATGTAAATACCCGGCTTTAAGGTACATGACCCCAAAGCCGGGTTTCTTTTTCTGTGCACAGATCTGCCTGTTAAAACAGGCAGTCTGCTATCTTATACGATTTTCTTATACCTCTACGGTAATTTTGTCTAAGTGCCAGATATCATCCACATACTCCTGGATTGTACGGTCAGATGAAAATTTACCGGCATGTGCGATATTTAAGATTGCACTCTTTGCCCAGCCTTCCTCATCTTTGTACGCTTCCATGACACGTTTCTGTGCGTCTGCATAGGAACGGAAGTCTTTTAAGATGAAATAAGTATCTGCAAATTGTGTACACTGTGTGTTGAGCAGTGAATTATAAAGATCACGGAACAGTTCCGGATCATTCGGTGAGTAGAATCCGTTGATGAGCTGCATCAGTACCTTACGGATATCCTGATCCGTATTAAAGATCTGCATCGGATCATAATCACGGTTTCTCTCATGAGCGATGACTTCATCGGAACTCATACCGAAAATAAATGCATTTTCCTTGCCGACTTCCTCTACGATCTCAACGTTGGCACCATCCATCGTTCCGAGTGTCAGCGCACCATTTAACATAAACTTCATATTACCGGTTCCGGATGCTTCCTTACTTGCAGTAGAGATCTGTTCGCTGACATCTGCTGCTGCAAAGATCCACTCTGCGATCGATACGCGGTAATCTTCGATAAATACAACTTTAATCTTGCCGTTAATGCTTCTGTCGTTGTTGATGACATCCGCTACATTGTTGATCAGCTTAATCGTAAGTTTGGCATTCTTGTAACCAGCTGCTGCTTTTGCACCGAAAATAAAAGTTCTCGGATAGAAATCCATATCCGGATGCTCTTTTAATTCATTGTACAGATACATGACATGTAAAATATTCAGTAACTGACGTTTATACTCATGCAGACGTTTTACCTGTACGTCAAAGATGGAACGCGGATCTACTTCGATACCGTTATGCTCTTTGATGTATTTTGCAAGACGCAGTTTGTTCTGATATTTGATATTCATGAACTCCTGCTGTGCTTTTTTATCGGTTGCATAGATCGCCATCTTCTCAATATGGGAAAGATTTGTGATCCAGTCGTCACCGATATGTTCACTTACCCAGTCTGCAAGAAGCGGATCGCCATGCATCAGGAATCTACGCTGTGTGATTCCATTCGTCTTGTTGTTGAATTTCTGTGGGAACAGCTCGTAGAAATCGTGAAGCTGCTCGTTCTTTAAGATCTCCGTGTGAAGTTTTGCCACACCATTTACGGAATATCCTGCTGCGATCGCAAGATGTGCCATTTTTACCTGACCATCGTAAACGATTGCCATACGTGCAACTTTACCGTTATCTCCCGGAAATTCTGTCTGGATTTGTAAAATAAATCTGCGGTTGATCTCCTCAACGATCTGATAGATACGCGGAAGCAGTCTTGAGAAGATCTCGATCGGCCATTTTTCAAGTGCTTCTGCCATGATCGTGTGGTTTGTGTATGCACAGGTCTTTGTCGTGATCTCCCATGCCTCATCCCAGCTTAATCCCTCTTCGTCAAGTAAAATACGCATCAGCTCTGCCACTGCAACGGTCGGATGTGTATCATTTAACTGGAATGTTACTTTCTCCGGCAGCTTATGGATATCGTCATGATGCTTTTTGTAACGTGCTAATGCACGCTGTACACTTGCAGATACGAAGAAATACTGCTGTTTTAAACGAAGTTCTTTTCCCGCGATATGGTTATCATTCGGATAAAGTACCTCGACTAAGTTGCGGGCAAGATTTTCCTGCTCCACGGCTTTGTGATAATCACCTTTATCAAAGGAGTCTAATTCAAAGCACTCCATCGGCTCTGCATCCCAGATCATTAACGTATCTACCACATGGTTGCCGTAACCTACGATTGGCATATCATACGGCACTGCCAATACAGACTGGTAATTTTCCTGTACAAAGCGTGTTTTTCCATCCTCCGTCATCTCTGCACGGACATAACCGCCAAATTTGACTTCATAGGAATACTCCGGCCGGCGAAGTTCAAACGGATATCCATTCTTTAACCAGTTGTCCGGCACTTCCACCTGAAAACCGTCTTTGATCTTCTGTTTGAACATACCATAACGGTAACGGATCCCGCAGCCGTAAGCTGCGTATCCCAACGTTGCCAGAGATTCCATAAAGCAGGCTGCAAGACGTCCGAGTCCACCATTTCCAAGTGCCGGATCCGGCTCCTGGTCCTCGATCTCATCAAGGTTTAAGCCGATCTCCTCAAGCGCCTCTTTTACCTCTTTATACATTTTTAGATTGATCATGTTATTGCCAAGCGCACGACCCATTAAAAACTCCATGGACATGTAATAAACCATCTTTGGATCCTGTTTGTCAAACGCTTTCTGTGTTGCAAGCCAGTCATCAATAATGACATCCTTTACCGTATAGGAAACCGCCTGAAAAATTTCCTGCTGTGACGCTTCCTCTAACGTTTTGCGGTAAAGAATTTTTACATTTTCCTTTACATCCTCAATAAACTTTTCCTTGTTGAAAACATTTTCCTTCATCTATTTTTCTCCTTTTTTGACTCCAAGAAATACTTTTTCCCCATTGATGTTCCATTCCTTGCAGTAGATTCCGTTTTCTCCGGATTCAAAAGAATCAGCTTCTGCTACAACTTCAGTTCCTAAAACATCACCCATGATGTTTTTACCGTACTTATGAAAGATATCGGCTACTTTTTCATCTGCATGATAGTAAATAGAAATTTTATCCATAACCTCAAATCCGGCTTCCTTACGCATCGTCTGGATCTTACTGATCAGCTCACGGACAAATCCTTCCTCTACCAGTTCCGGTGTCAGGTTCGTATCAAGCACAACCGTTACCGTATTATCTCCTTCCGTTACATAACCTTCCATCTGTGTCATTGTGATCAAAAGGTCTTCCTCGGAAAGTTTTACATCATCACTGACTGAAGGCAGCGCAAGCACACCGTTTGCCTTTAATTCAGCCATTGCCTTGTTTCCGTCTAACTCTGCAAGTGCTTTCTGGATCTGTCCTAAGAACTTGCCGTATTTCGGTCCGACGGTGCGAAGCTGTGGTTTGAACGCATAACTTGTGTATGCGCTGACATCCTCTGTAAAGTTTACTTTCTTCACATTCAGCTCATCCTCGATGATCTCCACAAAGTACTCAGATAAAACATTCGGTGCTTTGACATACATATTCCCGATTGGCTGACGGTTCTTGATGTTCGCAGAGTTACGGCACGCACGGCCCATAACAACGATCTTTAAGACCTCATCCATATTTTTCTCTAATTCTTTGTCGATCCATGCCTCATTGACAACCGGGAAGTCGCACAGATGGATACTCTCCGGTGCCTCTGTATTGATGGAACGTACCAGATTCTGATAAATCTCCTCTGTCATGAACGGAATCATCGGTGCGGCAGCTTTGCAGATCTCAACCAATGCAGTATAAAGTGTCATATATGCATTGATCTTATCCTGCTCCATGCCTTTTGCCCAGAAACGGTCACGGCTTCTTCTGACATACCAGTTACTCATATCATCCACGAACTCATCAAGTACTTTTGCAGCTTCCGGAATACGGTAATTTGCAAGGTTCTCATCGGTTCCTTTGATCGCGGAATTCAGTTTTGACAGCAGCCATTTATCCATCACGGATAATTTTTCATAATCCAATGTATATTTCGTTGCATCAAACTGGTCGATGTTTGCATACAGTACGAAGAATGCGTAGGTATTCCACAGGGTACCCATGAATTTACGCTGTCCTTCCTGTACTAACTTGCCGCTGAAGCGCTTCGGGATCCACGGTGCACTGCTCGTATAGAAATACCAGCGGATCGCATCTGCGCCGTAATTCTCTAATGCATCGAACGGATCCACTGCATTTCCCTTGGACTTACTCATCTTCTGTCCATTTTCATCCTGTACATGGCCAAGAACGATGACATTCTCATACGGAGCCTTGTTAAATAACAGTGTAGACTCTGCCATCAGAGAATAGAACCATCCTCTTGTCTGGTCAACTGCCTCGGAGATAAATTTCGCCGGGAACTGTTTTTCAAATACGTCTTTGTTCTCAAACGGATAATGATGCTGTGCAAATGGCATTGCTCCGGAATCGAACCAGCAGTCGATAACTTCAGGTACGCGGTGCATTTCTTTGCCGCAATCCGGGCATTTAAAGGTCACTGCATCAATATACGGACGATGAAGTTCTACCTTTGCATCCTCCGGATTTCCACTTCTCTCTGCGAGTTCTGCGCGGCTTCCGATGCACTCCTGATGTCCACACTCACACTCCCATACCGGAAGTGGTGTTCCCCAGTAACGGTTACGGGAAATACCCCAGTCCTGGATGTTCTCAAGCCAGTCACCGAAACGTCCTTTTCCGATGGAATCCGGAATCCAGTTTACGGTGTTATTGTTGCGGATCAGGTCATCTTTGACTGCAGTCATCTTGATAAACCAGGATTCTCTTGCGTAGTAGATGAGTGGTGTGTCACATCTCCAGCAGTGTGGATATTCATGCTCAAATTTTGGAGCATCGAATAACAGTCCTTTCTCATCGAGATCTTTTAATACCATAGGATCTGCTTTCTTTACGAAAACACCGGCATACGGTGTCTCTTTGGTCAGCTCACCTTTTCCGTCTACAAGCTGTACGAATGGAAGGTCATATTTTCTTCCGACAACGGCATCATCTTCACCGAATGCAGGAGCGATATGAACGATACCGGTACCGTCTGTCATGGTTACATAAGTATCACATACGATGTAATGCGCTTTTTTGTGCTGTTTTTCAATGATCTCTTTTGCACAGTCAAACAACGGCTCATACTCTTTGTATTCTAAGTCGCTTCCTTTGTAAGCCTCTAATACTTCGTATGCCTTTGTTCCCTCCGGTGCATCCTTGTCAAGCAGTTTGCCAAGAACTGTGTCAAGCAGTGCCTCTGCCATATAATAGGTATATCCGTCAACCGCTTTTACTTTGCAGTAAGTCTCATCCGGGTTCACACAAAGTGCAACGTTAGACGGCAGTGTCCAAGGAGTTGTGGTCCATGCAAGGAAGTACGCATCCTCTCCGATTACCTTGAAACGTGCAACAGCAGAACGCTCTTTGACGGTCTTATAACCCTGTGCAACCTCCTGGGAGGATAACGGAGTACCACAGCGTGGGCAGTAAGGAACGATCTTGAATCCTTTGTACAACAGATCTTTGTTCCAGATTTCTTTTAATGCCCACCATTCGGACTCGATGAAATTATCGTCATAGGTAACGTATGGATTGTCCATATCTGCCCAGAAACCAACAGTCTTTGAGAAATCTTCCCACATTCCTTTGTATTTCCATACAGATTCCTTACATTTTTTGATGAAAGGCTCCATACCGTATTCTTCGATCTGCTCTTTTCCATTTAATCCAAGAAGTTTCTCGACCTCAAGTTCTACCGGCAGTCCGTGCGTATCCCATCCTGCTTTACGCGGAACGAATTTACCTTTCATAGTCTGGTATCTCGGAATCATATCTTTGATCGTACGTGTCTCCACATGACCGATATGCGGCTTGCCGTTTGCAGTTGGCGGACCGTCATAAAAGGTGTATGTTTCTCCTTCTTTGCGGTGTTCCATACTCTTTTTAAAGATGTCATTGTCATTCCAGAACTTTTCGATCTGTTTTTCTCTGTCTACAAAGTTCAGATTCGCATCAACTTTTTTATACATTGTTAACCTCCATTGTCTTAAACGACAGATTGCACACTGTGTGACCAAAACTATCGTTATAAATAAAAATGCCCTCGTCCTGTATATAGGACGAGGGCTTAGATACTTCGTTATACCACCTGATATACAAATGTACGCGGAAATATAAAATCCGGATACACGCTCCCTGTAACGCAGGAAATGCGTCAGCGCTTACTCTGTCCCGGATAACCTCTGCTTTGATTCTCCGGATCATTTCAGACTGCAGCTTGGAAGTGATCTTCATTCAACAGATACTCGTACCGGTTTCCACCTGCTCCGGCTCTCTGTCTCTTTCCCTGATGAACTACTGTCTTCGTCATTGCCTTTTACCAAAAATCTAGTCTTTAGTATAGACTCGGAAAATAAGAATGTCAAGAGGACTTCATGCTTTTACAAAAGCCTGCTTTTCACAGAGCACGCTTTTTCACATCTGCGATCACGTTTAAAAAACGCTCCTTCATCTGTGCCTCTAACAATTTTACATCCATATCACTGCCCGTGCACGGCACAAATCCTCCAGCCATCGATGCGTGGCCGCCGCCATTGCCAATTCCTTTGAGTGCCTCCGCCACGATTTTTCCCGCATCGAGCATACTTTTTTCACTGCGCACAGAAAGTTTGATTCCATCCGACTTTCTTGAATAGACGACAGAAAATGATACTTCTTTTAATGCAAGCATAAAATCCGATATGTTGGAAATTACCGGACAATCCTTTCCGGTGTTGCAAAAACTGACATCATCATATACTTCAATGCTTGAAATTGCGCTTGAATAAGCCATCAGATCATCAAAACACAGATTACAGTTTTCTAACATATGGATGATCTCATAATCACAGTCATCAAACATGCGGTAGAGCATCTCAATATCGAGTTTTGACACTCCCCGGCTTAAATTATTAGTATCGATCCGTATGCCGTAGGTCAGCGTTGTTGCGATTCTTCTGTCCATCGGAATATTATTTTCAAAGAAATACTGTGCAACAATCGTCGCACAGGCTCCCACTTCCGGTCTGATATCTTTAAACCGGTATGGGAACTTTTCATTTTCCGGATGATGATCGATGCAGATGATCTCATCTCCGGTAATATCAACGATATTTGAATTACCCTTCTGCGCATCAACAAGGATTACCTCATCCTCATCCGTCAAAATCGTGCTAAGATCCTCCACATTCAAAAGTTCGATCTCCATCAGTTCACGCAGTTTGTCGGTACTGTAACGGTCTATTTTTCCTTTATAACAGATCGTGGAAGAAATTCCATTGTGCTTTAATAATTCCTGGATTCCAAGCGCACTCGCAATGGCATCCGGGTCAGGAAAATTATGCGTCTGGATATACACATGTTTCCGGTTGATCTGTTTTCGTAATTCTTCTAGTTTTGTCATACTGTACTGTTTCCTTTACCGCTCATCCGTAATCTTATGGACAGCATTATTTTTCATAAACACGGTTCATTCCCTGTTCTTCCCTGCAAAATATTCTTCTGCCACCTTTTTTGTTACAAGTTCTGAAAATGACCGGATCCTATACTGCGCATTTTCTACAATTCCAAAACCATACGCAGCATGGATAAATCCAACGCCTGCTTTTCTGCTGGCATCATAATCGCCCTGGATATCGCCCACATATACCGCCTCATCTAAATGATTACGGTCTGCAAGAAGTCTGATATTATCTCCCTTCTGTAAAAGATTATTGCCGTAACATTCAATATCTGAGAAATAATCCCAGAAATGATAATGATCCAAAAAGGCTTCAATATAACCTTTCTGGCAGTTGCTCACGATATATAGTTCATAGGTCTTTTTTAATTCCTTAAAAGTATCCTCAAGATCCGGGTACAGCACGCCGCCGTGCTCTTTCAGATAATCATTTTCAAGTCTGCAGCACTCTGCTAAAAGTGTCTCCTGCTCTGTACTGTCAAGTTCCGGGAATAACAACTTTGCAATCACATCCATTGTCTTTCCCATTACTCCCTTAATGTCAGCTTCTGTTAACTTTTTCTCTAATCTGCCATCCTGACGGATTGCTTCATTCCAGGATTCTGCCACGTTGGCTGCGGAATCCCAGAGCGTACCATCCATATCAAAAATCATTCCCTGTTTTTTCATATTTTTCACACTCATCCTCATTTCAAATCATATACACGGGCATATTTTTTCTCAAAATAACGAACCAGCGGCTCTGCTGACACCTCTTTGCCACATACATTTGCGATCACTTCTTTTGGTGTACGCGTACTGCCGTACCAGTGAATTTTTTCATTCAGCCATTTTGTGATTTCTGAAATTTTTCCTTCTTTTAAAATTTCATCGACCGGTCCTAACTCTTTTTCCAGTTCCTCTAAGTACATGCCATCATAAATGCTTCCTAAAAGATAACTTGGAAAATAACCAAAGGAACCGTCTGACCAGTGCATATCCTGCAGGATTCCCTCTGCATCATTTGTCGGAACAATATCTAAATATTCTTTCATTTTCTGATTCCAGAGTTCCGGGAGTTTCGCAACCGGAACATTGTCCCGGAAAATTGCCTTTTCCATTTCATAACGCAGTATAATATGAAAACAATAGGTCACCTCATCTGCTTCCGTACGGATCAGACTGTTTCTGACATGATTGATCTCATGGTAAAACTCATCCAGTGAAATGTCTTTCATCTGTGGCATCAATTCCTGCACTTTCTCATAAACAGGAATCCAGAAGTTCTTATTCCGTCCTAAAATATTCTCATAAAAACGGGACTGACTCTCATGTACGCCCATATAGCGGCAGCTTCCGGCAACTGTATTATCGTATTCCGGATTGACATTCTGCTCAAAAATCGCATGGCCGCCTTCGTGAATGGCAGAAAACATGGCAGAGACCGGATCATTCTCATAATAATGATTTGTCACGCGAACGTCCTTAGATGAAAAGTTCAGTGTAAACGGATGCTCTGTTTCCCCTACCGCACCGGCATCTTTTGAAAATCCGATATAGGAAAGTAAAAGATTCTGCACTTTTCTCTGATCATCCGGATCAAAATAAGCATGGAACTTTGTATCATCCGGCTGTTTTGCAGCAAGTATTTTTTTGACAAGTGGAATCAGCACCACTTTTAATTCGCTAAACAGACGGTCAATTGTTGCCGAATCCATTCCCTCTTCATATTTATCTAACAATACATCATAAACTTCTTTGCCCGGATCCGTATAACCAGCCATTTCTTTGGTAAGTTCGATCATTTTCTCCAGATGTGGTGCAAAAACAGAAAAATCAGATGCATTTTTCGCCTCTTCCCATGCATTTCCGGATTCTGCCTGTTCACGCACCAGCACTTCATAACGGTCCTTTGGAATCCTTCTGTCTTTTTCCATATCGCACTGCATGCGTTTTACAATAAATTTCATCGTGTCTGACAATTTTTCAAATTCTTCCGGTGTCTTTAATGTCTCTAACATGCCGTAAAGTTCATCCGAAGTCGACATTTTAAAGCTTTCTGTGGAAAAATAGGTCAGTGCATCAATATGTCCTTCCTGTCCCAGTTTCGGTGCACAGGTTCTCATGTCCCAGTAAAGCAGTGTATTAATATGTTCATATTTTTTCATTTTATCGAGATACTGCTCGAATTGTTCTAATGTTTTACTCATAGTCGTCCTCCATTTTAAGAACGACGCCCACCCGGCGTATTTTATTCCGTTCTTTCTGTTCCATATTAACACACGACAACTGACCTGTCACTTTTTTTAGTATAAGATTCGGGTGTCAAAAGGTGGTTCACAACTTAACGGATGTCAAATTGCACAAAGCCGGGATTCGTTTTGTGACTTTGGGAGAAAATTAGAAAATCTTAGTATGCCTGTTCATTTATAGTGTTTTGCTGCCATGGATGGCAGCAAAAGTCTTAATGCCCCATGGACGGGGCATTTAAGACGTACACGTCACTCTGCGAAAATCCAAATCAGGCATACTTAGTTTTTCTTATTTTGGGACAACGGAACAAAACAGACCCGGCTTTGTGCAATTTGACAATTAAAAATTTGAAAGCCACCTTTTGACACCCTAATCAGTATAACCAAAAAGCACCACGAACATGCATTTTCGCAAGTCCATGGTGCCTTTATTCAGGATAATACTATTTTACTTCTACTGTCCAGCCATATTTATCCGGCAGTTTGCCCCACTGGATTCCGGTTAATGTATCGTATAATTTCTGTGTCAGCTCACCGATCTTGAAATCGTTGATCGTTACAACATCATCTTTGTAGCGGAGTTCTCCGACAGGGGAGATAACTGCTGCTGTACCTGTTCCGAATACTTCCTCAAGCGTGCCGTCATGTCCGGCTTTCATCAGGTCATCTACGGAAAGTCTGGTCTCATTTACTTTATAACCCCAGTCTCTTAACAGATGAATCATGGAATCTCTTGTTACACCCGGAAGAACGGTTCCCTCGATCGGTGCTGTATAGATTTCACCGGCGATCTTGAACATAATGTTCATAGTTCCAACTTCCTCTACATATTTACGATGCTCACCATCTAACCAGAGTACCTGGGAATATCCCATCTTCTCTGCTTTTACCTGTCCTAAAATGGATCCTGCATAGTTACCACCGCATTTTGTAAATCCGGTACCACCTTTTACGGCACGAACCAGCTCGTCCTCAACTAAGATCTTAACCGGGTTGATTCCCTCTGCATAGTAAGCGCCAACCGGGCAGCAGATGATCATAAACTTATAAGCAGATGCCATATGTACACCAAGTGCAGCTTCTGTTGCAAACATAAATGGACGGATGTAAAGAGATGTCTCAGGCTCTGAAGGAACCCAGTCCTCTTCTACCTTTACCAATGCTTTTACAGCCTCAACAAACATATCAACCGGGAATTCCGGCATACAGAGTCTCGCGTTAGAATTGATCATTCTCTTTGCGTTCATTTCCGGACGGAATAACTGGATTTTTCCCTCTGCGGTACGGTATGCTTTCATACCCTCAAATGTTTCCTGTGCATAATGTAATGTTACACATGCAGGATCCATTGTGATTGGTCCTTCCGGAACGATTCTTGCATCTTTCCAGCCATCTTCTTTTGTCCAGTCCATAACAAACATATAGTCTGTCATATATTTTCCAAATCCAAGATGTTTCTGATCCGGTTTTTCCTTTAAATGTTCTCTTTTTTCAAATCTGATATCCATAACATATGCCTCCGACTCTCTATCGTTTTTTTTCTGACCACCATTATGATACTTTCTTTTTTGAGTGTCAAGATTATTCCAAAGGCTTATATTCGTCATTACTTAAATTCATATTAACGTTTATTTTTTATAATCATGCGTTATGATATGATTTTAAAATGTTTTGGAATTTTTGCCCTGAAAGTTTTTTAGTTCTGCCCTGCAATTACCTTTTTTAAAGGAATCCAGATAATAAATGCCAGCACACTTCCGATTACTGCTGTGATAAGCTGTGTCACGGAAAATGTTGTCTGAAACACTGCCATCTTTGGAACCATCGCTTCCGGAAGCAGTGAAGGAATCAAAATCTGTGCGATCACAATTCCCATAAATAATGCTTTTACAATACTGCCAGCCGCCATACCTGCGATCAGACCTGCATTGCCTTTGATTTTCTTTGCAAGCAGACTAACAGCTACCACGAGAATAATATTTCCGATCATAACACATGGAATGATTGCCGGGATTGCTGACATGACAGGGCTTCCCGTAATCAGGAATGATGTAACCGGTGTAATCACAGATAAAATGATCCCACATGCCATTCCTGCACCTAATGCGGCAATAATAAGACACGCATTGATGATCGGTCCTGTGATGTACACACTTGTGTTTTTAAAAAACTGGCTCACGATACAGATTGCCAGTAACACTGCTGTTGTTGTGATTTGTTTTGTTGTGATTTTCATAAATCCTCCTTGTTTTCCTCCTTTGTTTTGCACAATTTTCGCAACCATCATAGTACAACACTTATGAAAAGTCAATTTTTCATACACGGTTTCCCCAGTTCCATAAACAACCGCAATTTTCTCTTGTCATTTAAATCAGGGAATTTTATAATAATATCAACATATAAATATTTCGTATAGAATAAAGGAGATTACGTTATGCATACATTTCAACCTATGACAGCAGATATGATGGAATTTGATCCATTTACAAAAATCGGAAAAGAATGGGCACTGCTCACCGCAGGTTCTAAAGAAAAAGCAAACACCATGACCATCAGTTGGGGCGGTGTCGGCGTCTTATGGGGCAAAAACGTTGCTTTTGTATTTGTCCGCGACTCCAGATACACCAAAGAACTGATCGATAAAAATGAGTTCTTTTCCCTCAGCTTTTTATCCGAGAAATATCGCGACGCACTAAATTACTGCGGAAGCCACTCCGGCCGCGACGAGGACGATAAAATCTCAGCTGCCGGCCTGACACTTACTTCCCGCCACAGCATTCCATTTATCGATGAGGGCAATATGATCCTGTTATGTGAAAAAATGTCCGCAACAAGACTGACTGAAGATTCCTTTCTGATGCCGGAGATTGCAAAGAAATGGTATGCGGATCATGATATGCACACGATGTATATTGCAGAGATCATTGATATTCTGGCAAGATAAGAAAAACGGGCAGGTGAGGAGTTCGTATATGTTAACTCCTGTCTGCCCGTTTTTATACTTTTTAAATATATGATTTCTTAATCATTTTTTATTCCGTATATTTTGAAATACTCTTCTGCCTGCTGTAGGGATATATTTAATTTATCCTGCAGTTTTTTCAAAATATCCTCTTTGGATATGTCCATTTCAAGACACACTTCAATCATTCCCTTTGCTTCTCCTCGTGTTTCACTCTCCGCAATTAAATCTTCGATTGCCTTACACATCTCGATCTCCTCCTTCTCTTCCGATACTTCGATCGGTGTATTCGTGATTGTCTTTATCACTCTTGCTGCATTCATTTCTATACTTTTATGGATATCTGTCTGATTCTCAACTCCTAATAAAACATATGACATTTTTTCATCCTGTTTGATAACTGCCGCTTTTAAAACATCACGATATTTCTGCAGTGCATCTTTTTTGCCCACTGCCGTTGCTGCAGTGTCAACCTCTGTAAGTCCTGCCGGATCGATGACCTTTTTCCCACCATAGATGAGATAATTAAACGCATCCGCAAATACAGCATTTCCCCGCATATACTCTTTTGTTACAATATCAACCGTCCCCATTCATTTCTCCTCCTTTGTTTGATCCAGGAGCAATTCATGGTTTTTTTAGAATTCTCCCTGCTTAAATGTGTGAATGATAAAAGCATTGAAAATTCTTAAGTTGAATGTATAACTTTTTATACATTTTTCACTATGATAAAAGAATGGTCTATAACCATGTAGATGATTTCAGAATGTCATGCTTTTTCTGGATTTTAGCATACTGCTGCTGTCCTGTCATCAATAAGCAGCTATTTTAATGATATTTGTAATAATTGCACAAAAATTCGGCATGTATTTTCTACATAAAACAGGACAACATTTTAGATAAACATTCGAATCCACCTTTTATCTTTATAATAAGTTCTTTATAATAAGCGCTACACACACCTTGCTTTTTCCAAAAATCAATGCTACAATATTTTCTGAGTTTTGTTCTAAAAAGTAAATAGATGGAGGATTATTTATGAGCCCAGTTATTATTGTATTACTGGTTATCTTAGCCGTTTTAATCATCGGACTTGTTGTGCTTTATTTTCTCAGAAATAAAGCACAGAAAAAGAAAGCCGAACAGGATGAACAGCTTGCCGCTGCCGCACAGACCGTATCCATGCTGGTTATAGATAAGAAGCGAATGCGCATTACCGAATCCGGTCTTCCGCAGGTTGTGATTGACCAGGCACCGAAGATGATGCGCCGCCGTATCAAACTTCCAATTGTAAAGGCAAAGGTTGGACCAAAAGTAATGTCTTTGATCGCCGATGAATCTGTATTTGATTACATACCGGTCAAAAAAGAAGTGAAAGCCACCGTGAGCGGTATCTATATCACAAAAGTTACCGGTGTACGCGGACCTCTTGAAAAACCGGAAGGTAAAAAGAGCTGGAGAACCAAATTAAAAGAAAAAGCAGCCCGCGCAAATAAAGAACTCGAAAAAGAAAAAGCTGAACTTGAAAAAGAGAAAAGCAAGAAAAAGAAAAAATAAGTTATACAAAAAATACCGCACAAACGTGCAGTATTGCTGCAGGGGTAAAACAATATTTATAATACTGCAAAAAGCATGTTCTGCAATTCTTTTGAATTGTAAAACATGCTTTTTTCTATAGCTTTTTACGCTTTTGCTTTCACTTCCCCTTCCGGGAAAATGATCTTATTGACAAAGAAAAATACGACCATTGAAACTCCGCCGTTTAACACGGTCGTTCCTATATTGTACAGCCAGTCCGGTACGAACATACCGGCTACTGCAACCCAGATACAGTTGATGGAGTTTACGATACAGGTCACAATGCAGAATGCGATCAGATACCAGAATGCCTGATACCAGATATTTCCCTTGCTGCGGAACACGAAAGTTCTCTGGATCGGGAAATTGATGCATTCTCCAATCACCATGGCAACCATGTATGCACAAAAATATGGAAGTCCACCGTGTGCGGCATCATAACCGATAATATTCCATTTGAATGTTTCTCCAAATAATGTGATGTCAATTCCCGGGAATCCAAAGTCAATGTTTGGAAGTCCTGCAAATGCGAGCGGCAGAAACAGTAACATCAGGTATTTAAATACCGTGATCAGGTTACTTACGATCACGAACAGACCGCCCTCCCGGACCCATTTGGAGGCTCCGGGATGTTTGTCTGCAAAGTTCTGCCATAGATTTTTTATACTACTCATTGTACGCTTTCACCTCTATGTATTACTTCTGCAAAATCTTTTTACTGTGCTGATGTTTCACTTACGGTCTGTACCGGTTCTTCTGCTGCATCTTTTTTATATTTCCTGATCGTAAGAACCTCTAAGAAGATCACCAGTGCTCCAAGGATGATATCGATCACGATCGCCAGGATCTGCCAGTTCATTAGACCTGTCTTTAAGTTTTCCGGATCATATGCACGGCTGTTTACAACGGTGTACATGATGTTTTTGGATGCCTGACGCATTGCTTTTACACCTGTTGCGCTTGTGGTATCTGTCACATGGTTGGTTTCCGTATCGTATGCAACTAACATACAGTCTGTACCGCCGCGGATACCCATATCAGAATCCATGTATCCATATACACCGAAGTAATCCGTTAATACAAATCCACGGAAGCCCCACTCATCACGAAGTACGGTTGTCTGTAACGGATAGGTTCCGCCTGCCCACTGTGTACCGATATAGTTGAAGGAAGACATGACTGCCTTTGCTCCACCTTCTTTGACTGCGATTTCAAAAGGTTTTAAGTAAATTTCACGGATTGCCTGCTCATTTGACCATGTACAGAGCATTCCGGTACGGTTTGTTTCCTGATCATTTAAAGCAAAATGCTTGATATATGCGTAAACACCATATTTTTCAGCACCGATCACTGCATTTGCGGCCATTTTTCCGGAAAGGACACCATCTTCTGAATAATACTCAAAGTTACGTCCTGCAAATGCATTTCTGTGTGTGTTCATTGCCGGTGCATACCATCCGGAAACATCCATCTCGTCTGCCATCTTACCAATGCTCTCACCGAAAGAAAGTGCAAGATCTTTGTTCCAGGTATTTGCGATCATAACTGCGGACGGGAATCCAATGGAACCTGTTCCTGTAAAGTTGTTATTGATGGATGCAGGTCCGTCACAGTCAACGGTCATAACTTTTCCAACACTTGCAGCTGCAGATGTCTGATATCCGCCAAGAGCGATCATTGTATCCATATCGGAAACTGTCAGCTGGTCAAGCAGTGTATCCCATTTTTCATCATCATAGGAAAGACCACGCATATCAGCAAGTGTCATTCCATTTTTCGCGCCTGTTGCCGGCATTTCATCCGAATCATTGTTGTAATTGTTTGGATCATAATTGCTGTTGTTTAAAAACTCAGCTTTCTCATCCTCTGCTAATGTAAAGTTTGAAGGAACTGCTGTTGCTTTTGCATAGTTTGCAAATCCATCTGCTCTTGAAAGGTATGTTACATCGCCTTCTGCATATGCAAACTGATTTGTTGCAGCTGCATCATCCGTAGAACGTGCATTGTTTTCATCGTATACAACGGTATCTGCGACACTTACGGTCTTAGATTCGATCGCATTGTGTGAATCAGAGTTGATAGAAATCTCATAGTCACCAGCCTCTAATACATAACAGCCATTGCCGTAAGTATCATAGGAAGCCATATCTTCTTCTGCAAAACTTACTGTGATCGTCTGGGACTCGCCCGGCTCTAACACATCTGTTTTTGCAAAATCAACCAGGTTTGCAGTTGCTTTTTCAATTCCACCGTTTGTATATGGCGGATTGTAATATACCTCTACCACATCTTTTCCTGCAGTAGTTCCATTGTTTGTTACTGTTACATCAAAAGATACCTGACCGTCTGCTACGGTGATATCGCCCATTTTCTGTTCGAAGTCTGTGTAGGAAAGTCCGTATCCAAATGGGAACTGAACGGTCTTATCATAGTCGATCAGACCTTCCACTGCTGCTGTCTCATAGAAACGATAGCCAACATAAATGCCTTCTACATAGTTGACAAAAGATGGAATTGTTGCTTCTTCTTCGCCTGTTCCGAAGTTTTTGGATGTAGCGGCAAACTCATCCATATTGTCATACAGAAAGTTTCCAAAATTGTTGTAAGTCGGTGTTGCTGTCAGATCATATACAAATGTATCGCTGGTTTTTCCGGATGGATTTACCGTACCGGCTACGACTGCGCCAAGAGACTCAAATCCGGACTGACCTGTTCCAGGACACCAGATTGCACCCTTGATCTGTTTGTAATCATTTAAAAATCCAAGTTCCATGGTGTTTGCACCGTTGTATACGACAACAACGTTGTCAAAGTTGGAACAAACAATATCTAACATATCTTTTTCTGTCTGGCTTAACTGTAAGTAATGCTCACCAGCTTCAAAATCTTTGTAGTTTTCGGAGTTATCTGTGTAAGTTACCTTGCTTACATCGGTTGGAAGGTCTGCCCCCTCACCACCAACACGAGTGATCACTACCATTGCTGTATCAGAAAATTCTTTTGCATTGTTGATCAGCTCATCGCTGTAAGAATCTGCTGTCGGTTCCGGCAATGTCCAGTCCTGTGCCCACATACCAACTTCCGGTCTGTCCTCACGGTACGCTTTGTAGAAATCAGTCAGTTCTGTATTGATCTTGTATCCGGCATCCTCAAGACCACCGAGAAGCGTTGTTGTCTCGTATGCATCCGATAATGCTCCGGATCCGGTACCACCATAACAAGGATTGGTAGATGCCCATCCAAACACGTTGATATTCTGTGTATTTGTAAGTGGAAGGATATTGTCTTCATTTTTTAATAAAACAATACCTTCGTCTGCGATATCCTCGCAAAGTGCGGTTGCCTCATTTGAGGTCTCCTCTGTAATCGTACCATTACCCATTGCAAGTGAGATCATACTTGACATTGGAATAAAGCAGATCAGATTGATAATCACAACTGCTGCCATAAGGAATGCGATCCATGCTTCCTTTCTCACCAGTTTCTTTACCGGTTTCTTCAATTTCATGCATGCCACAGTTACGATAATTGCGATTGCCAGTGCAATGCCAAGCGCAATCAGGTATGGCTTACAGGAATTGAGAACGTTGATCACGTCATCCATGTTAATCGCTAACATTTCTAAATCCTCCTTTGTTTTCCGAAGGAAAATGCAATTTTACAATGTAAAATTTATCTGCTGACGAGCAGAGGATTTTCCTCCCTTGTTTTCTTTATCCGTTTCGGATCTTGTAACTGTATCCTACCACACCACACATCCTTTGGTAAAAATCTTCACAATCTGCACTTTTTTTGCATAAACTGTTTTGCATGTTGGAAGTTTTGGACAAAACAAGCGCCATGTTTTTATGCATTGTGCATAAAACATGGCGTAAAAGATTCTTTTTACCAGGTCATTGCCTGCCCGCTCTTTCATTTCCATATGCTTCCACCATGTCAATCAACCGGTATCCGGCTTTTAATGCCTCGCAGATCGACCGTTCACATACTTCCCTATTGTTTAAACGACTGCATCAAAGAGGTCTGCCACAGATCAGTTTTCTCTCATCGGGATCAGGATCTTTAAATCAAACCAGTTCTCTTTTGTATCAATACTGACCGCACCGTCATATTTGTTGACCGTATAGCGGATACTTTTGAGTCCGTACCCGTGATATTCTTTCTCTTTTTTGGTGGTAACCAGTTTTCCCTCCTGATACTCTAAGTTTCCTTCATAATAATTTTCAAACCGGAGAAGCAGGAAATTTTTCTGTTTTGAAACTGTCACATGCAAAAGACGCTTCTCTTTATCCGGTATTTTCAGTTCACACTCAATCGCATTATCGAGCGCATTTCCAAAAATACTGCAGATATCCATCACATCCATGAAGTCAAGCAGTGTGCCGTCCGCAACACAGGTAAATGTGATTCCATGTTTTGCGCAGTATAGGCTTTTTGTGGTGAGCACCGTATCAAGTACTTTATTTCCGGTCTTGTTCTGTGCCTCGTACTGCCTGATCTCATCCTCCATGTGTTTTAAATATTCTTCCCTTTTTTTCGGATCATCCTCACTCCGCAGAATGGCAATCTGATGTTTTAAATCGTGATATTTATAATTGATCAGTTCGATACTCTCCCTCGACTGTTTGTACTGCACATACTGGTTCTGCAGCACATTCTGCACGGACTCGAGTTCTTTTCTGACACGCAGTTCCCGGCACTGGATCAGATGTGCATAAAGGATCGCGATACCGCCAAGATCTACTAATGTACGGATATTTCCGATCTCAAACGAATAGCGACCGGAAAACGGTGTATTTTCCGTGAGAAAACTCATGTTGCTGACAGCAAACACCGCAACTGCGATCAGTCCGGCGGAAATATATTCCCGGTGGCTGATGTTCATTTTCCCATCCTTTGGCATATGTACCCGCAGAATTTTATATAAAATCAGGGCGATCGCACCATAGATCAGAACCAGAAGACCTCTGCAAAGCCACCAGTTTGTCATAGCTTCGTCGAAAAAGTAACATGCGACCTGCCATTCGAACGATGCCATAAACTCCGCGACAACAAATGCGATCATCCCAAAATAGGCAGCGTCGGTAAAAGTGACTTCACAGCAGCTGTAAATAAATCCGATCATCAAAAATACCGCCACGATCATACACGGAATCCAGAAATAAATCTTAATATCATCTGTCATGACTAAAAACACACTCTGTAT